>Ga0208898_1000918_pt1 | contig 20997 bp, 34 predicted proteins | sample VirMetDEL_Mar_4_FD_184513 | JGI IMG/M metagenome (GOLD analysis project Ga0208898, IMG submission 184513) | Aqueous microbial communities from the Delaware River and Bay under freshwater to marine salinity gradient to study organic matter... | ecosystem: Environmental > Aquatic > Marine >...
AGGCCACCTAAAGCACCTGCGCCAGCACCAGTTAACAAGGAAGACCCGGCAAGACTACCAAGTAATGGAGCCAAGAACGGCAAGAATGCTTCTGGCTGCCCCGTCACAGGGTTTCTGGTTAGCTGCCCAGTGGGTGACAGCGATGCAATCCCTTGCACCTCTATTGGGTTCATGTGCACCAGCATGCTGTCGCCGTAACGTCCATGCTTGGCCATTTGATTTGCCACGCCTTCCATTGGCGCTCTTTGTTGTTGGTACATCATTAGCTTGTCTCCACTCCGAAGAGGTTAAACGAAAAATCCCCAGAACTTGCGTAGACTTTTACCACATCGTTCTGATTTAAACATATGCCGATCACTACCGTCTGCGTAGTATTTGCCGCTAACGATTGATCATAAAATAAATACTGTTTGTTGTCTGCCGACTCATCATCAACATGAACGCTAACCCTAAATGTTCCGGCTGTTCCGGCGCGATTGCATACAACCAAAGAACTGACTGTGGTCAGAGTCAAGTCTGGGGTGGTGTAAAGCGTTGTCGTTGTTGTGGCGCTAGGCGCTGACTGTCCTAAGACTTTGATTACGTCTGTCATGAAGCACCCATAAGTAAAAACTGAACTCTACGCATTGCTAGGGTTGCAGGCTTGTCGTCTTGCACTCGCATCCTTTCTACATCAACCCGAAGCTCATTCAGGTTGTTCTGTATGATGCGGCGCGTCATATCTTCATTGGGCTTATCATAGTTAGGCTGGGCAACTGGTAATGGCTCACTTCTTTTAATTGCCATTAGCGCCTCCCATCTGGTTTGATATCGACACGAAGATCACCAAGCCTCCAGCCATATCCAGCGCCATCGCTTTCAGCTCTGAACACAACTTGTCTTGCCCGGTTTCTCACATAGACTTGAGTTGTCGATGGGGTAACCTCTGATGTTGACAGAGCTGTGTTGGTCTGAAGCGGATAGTCAGCACCCTTGATAATGTAATCGATAGTCGCACCAGCCTCTGAACCCCTAAACGTCAAGTCAGGTATGATCCTGTTCATAAACATTAGGCGTTCGCCATCTGCAATCTCAATGTCGCCAGACTCAATGTAGGCGGTCATCGCTTCACCATCCGCATCATGCCCAACCTCATGCTCATACAGATAGTTGTTCTCGCCATCGAATACGCTTGACGCTATTGGGTTCTGCCTTGTTCCGCCAGCAACCCATGCGCCACGACCAAGTGTTCCTATCGTCCAGCTATTCTCTTCGTAGTTGTAAGTGACGTAGTTGGTAATCTCAGTGTTGTCTGTACCAACAGGATAGAACCATGTGACTTCACTAAACGCCCTGTTCTCTGCCGCAAACACCTTAAACGCCTGACCCTCGTTTAAGTTCGAGAAGACGTAATCCTTAACGGTGCAAGGTATTACTTGAACCGATCCATTGTAGATGTAGAAGTTACCGCGATCCATGAAGTACACAACACCACCAACATCCACCGCAGCGTTAGGCGATATCATCGATGCATCTGACGTGATACGGTTAAACTCAAACACAAATGGAGAGCCAACAAACCGCATTGAATGCACACTCACATCCGTCCAGATTAGTATCTCCTGTCTGGTTTGCAGTGCGCCAATAATGATTGAGCCAGAGTTTATACGAACACCGCCAGCTGTGTTAGTCGCCGTTGGTGTCCAGTCAGCCGCATTTTCCTGATCAGAGAACCGAACAAACAATGGATCAATGGTTGATGATCCTATTGGGTTGCAACCAAACGCAATTACATGGCGATCTGTGTCTGACACCATTATTTGCAGCGCAACTGTTGGCGCATTAGATGCTCCGGCTAGGTCTTCTAGAGCAACAGCTCTGGCGCTTGCGCCACTGGATTCATCCCAGTAATAGATGCCACCAGCCCTGACATTAAAGATTAGATCTTCACCAAAGTTATCTTGGCTATACAAGCGAAGCTGACCAGAGGACGACAGCGCACTGGCGCTACCCCAAGTGCTTGCGCTCCACGACCTAGCGCCCCATCCGGTTCCAGCAACATAAGCATTTAATCCAGTATTAATCTGGTACTCACCAACAACACTAGCGCCACCGTTTCCACTATCACTTGCGTTTGCTGTGACGGTATCACCGTTGGTGTCTTTTGCTGTGATTGTGTATGTGTTTGCTGTAGGCACACCAGTTATCTGGTATTCCTGATTCAGTACATCGGCAGTAATATTCCCACCCAGACTAACCGCACCAGAGAATGTCACAAAGTCATTAAGGACGGCACCGTGTGATGTGTTGGTCACAGTGATAGTTGATGAGCCATCTGTTGCAGAGAACGTAACCGCACCAGCCGCAGTGGTTGTTCTTATCGGAGTTATATCAGAGTAATCATTACCTTCTGAAACATAAAACTTTAGGTTGGTGCCAACACCTATGTACCGCAGGAACTCCAAAGATGCCCAATCAAATAAAGATCGACACACACCAAGGAAATAATTCTGCGTTAGCTTTACCCATCCACCGATTTTTTCTGGGCGACCTTTTCTGAAGCGAACTTTATCTCCATCGTACCAACCAGCATCTGCTGTGTACTCTGTGCCTTCTTTGTCTATGCCGGGGTTAAACCGTATCTTTGATAAAGGCATAGCTAAATCCTAAATAAGGGTTTGGTATGTAGTCCCATATCCGGGTGGCATATTTGGATCATATTGTCCCGCTATATTGTAGCCACCTCGATTTGCGGCATATGCTGCACGATCCCGGGCAATCAAATCAGGCGACTGCATTGGTGAAGGGCCACCGACCATGCCCTGCATTCTTTGGGCAAGTTGCTGTGAATTAAATGTAGAGCCAAGCCCCAATCCTGTGTTCCCTGTTGTAGGTTGTCCCGGAGACATTAGTGATTGCAGATTAAATAGCGATCCAAGGCCAGATCCCATAGTTCCAGAGTAAGCCTGTGGAGTGCTAGGTTGTGCAGATTTCATTTGATCGTAGTACGCTTTGTCTGGAGACGACTCCATCATTGAATCTAACCTAGCCTGAATAGCAGACGTATCTCCTCCAGCCATACCTACAGTTTGGTATTGCTGCTGTAATGCTTGATACTCTGGATTATTAAAGACAGAGTTCTGCACTGGTTGTTGTCCTGCCAGCCGACCAAAATCCACAGGTGCCGCGACACCCACAGTGCCTTGTGGCATTTGCTGCTGAGTTACATCATTCGCAGAGAATGTGGGGCGAGGCTGACCCTCATAAGCTCCGCCTGCACCATATGGATCAAACACTCTAAATTCATCTGGGTTATACCCGCCCACCCTATCATAAATAAAATCTGGGGGTGTCTGAGGCTCTGGCGGAATAAATGTTTGAGCTTGAGGTGGTGGCGGAAGCTGTATCGTTTCAGCTGGGGGCTTGCTTTGCCCCGGATTAGCATTTGCCAATATCTCATCTGGATTTGCATAGCCAGCTTGAACCAGCATATCACGAGTAACAGCGCCGCTCTGCAAACCTTCTTGCCCTAGACTTCTGATCTGATCACGCATGGCGGCTGATTGATCCACAGGCTGTGCTGTAACCTCTGGCGTAGGTGTCATCGGGTTGCCAGTATTCCCAGTGTTTGGATTGTACGGCTGCTGAATTGGATTTGGATTGTACGGTTGATAATGCGGATTATTAAACGAAAATATGTTTGATGGCTGGCCGTATCCAGCAAACTGTTGGGGCGCAAATGTTGGCTGCCCATACCCAAACGGAGTTGGAGGTCTTTGATAGTTCCCACCTTTACCGCCGGGCGATGGCATTGGGTATGGTTGAATCTCAAGAGGAGGTCTCGACTGGCCGCCCTTGCCACCGGGTGACTGCATAGGCCTGTTCATTATCTGCCCACCAAACTGACCCGACTGCTGATATGCGGGGCCGCCAAAAGAGGACTGGCCACCCTTTGATGGGCTAGATGGCTGCCTATAATTCTGACTGCCAAACGGATTTTGATAACTTGACTGTGGCATTGACCCGCCTTTTGTTGGACTGGTGCCAGATCTTCCTTGACTCATCTTAATCTCCTAATACGTCCACGTTCCTTTGGGATAATCGGTTGACCACCCTAAATGGACAAACCTGCCAGTTCCTTTTTGGTTCCAGCCTATTCTTGTTGCGCCATACTTTAACGCCAAACTTGTTATAACCGCCGCATCAAATCCAGAACAGGCTATGTCTACACACATGCCAGTGGTATGCTCACCGGGCTTAGACTTCTTAGCTTCAATTGGATGGCTTGGGCATCGGTAGCCGCTGGTTACAACCATTGGCTTGTCATACTCCATTCGTATTGTATTAAGAGCGACCCTGACAGCAGAGTTAAAGATTAACTCATTACAACCGCACTGGCACCGTAATTCATCGTCAGAAAAATAGTTCATTTGATTTTGTTCCTTAACACACCCTCAAACGCACCGCCGCCGAAATAGAAGAAAACAATCGTCAGCATAATCTCACCGATGTAGAAATCTCCAAGAACCGCTTTTACTGCGTCTATATCACCTTTACCAAGCAGAGTCATTGTTAGAACTAAAACAAAACTTGTTAGAAAAGTAATAGCAAACATAACCGCTAAGTAGCGTTGAGCTATCTTAAATGGGGCGTAGGCTTGTAACAGATCGGTCTTAGCTTTTGATTTAGCTTGAATTTCTTCCTCAGTGGAAGTGTGCATGTCATCAATTAGCTGTAAGCCTTTCTCAATGACATCGCCTGAGCCAAAGATCTTACCAAGAGCTTGCCACATATCAGCTCCCTAAAACCGCACTGGCTATCACGAAAATAGCGTAAGAGCCTATGAGTCCAAGACAGCCAGCAACGATAATACTTGCATACTGCCAGCGTTTATTGATCTTTTTGATCCTCTCGTTACGCTCTAAAAGCCTAGCCTTGCGAGCCTCTGCTTGGAACTTAACAAAGTCATCCCATAAACCTGCTCGACCGTAATACTGCATCAATTCTCTTAGTTCGTCTTCGGCTTGCTTGATCTGCTCAAGTGCTGCAAACTCTTCAGCATCACTGGTAAAACTGTTCTTTTTTGCTTGCCGTAGCTTCAGGTCTTCTTTCGCTGTAGTCATCTGACCGATAAAACTAAAGCAGTCGGTCAAATCCTTGCCGTTGGCTACAAACTCTTTAACTACCGAGTAAGCGGCATTAAACGCGGCAAGCTCTGCAATCACTTGTCGGCCTTTAAATCTAGCTTCTTGTCTATCTTGTCCAGCTTATCAAAAAGCCGATCCATATCAGCCCTGAAGTCTTCGCGCTTGACGTACTCTCCAGCAACCAAAACTTCGATCTTGTTCACCTTATCAATTAACTCATCATCAGCTTGTTGAAGGTCTTTAACAGCGTCCCACACAGTCTTAAGTATCCAACCAAACAAGACTGAGACTGCCCCTGCGAGCATATTGATAAAGGACTGCTCCATGATTATTTCTCACTTATCGGCTGCGTAGTTATAAAGCGGAGAACAACTATTGCACTTGCAATGCCACACCCTATTAATGCCTGCACCGCTGGACTGGCTGGGACAAATCCAACAAATCCTTGAAGAACAGACAAGCATGCTAACGCAACGCCAAATTGTACTGTACGAGATTTAAATGCTTGCTTAACATTATTCATTTACATACTCCTCTCCAGCAGAAATGGCTTCGTTTAGTGGAGCCAAATCCTGACCGTTCCAAAAATCTTTTAGTACCATAATCTTTAAATGATCTACATTTCTTTTAACTTCTTGTTTGTCGCCACCAGATGCGACCAAAGCATCAATCAAACTTGCGCTCTCCAAGGAAATTAAATAATGTTTTTCTACTTTTTGTTGGTCGCTTAGGTTTGACCAAGGCTCTAGCCTGATGTTCATAGTTTGCTCTCCAGATCTTTAACTTTTTCTGAAAGCTCCTGAACTGCTTTCACCAAGATTGGAATCAAGCTCCCGGGCTTTGCCTCTAAAAACTCTGGGTTCTCATCCATCACCAGTCGCAGGATTTCGTTATCCCCAACCTCCTGCAATTCTTGGGCAACAAAGCCAATTTCAACGGTTCCATCTTTTATGTTACCTCTACGACTATCCCAAACAAACTGACGAGGCTTTACTTTCTCTATGATGTTAAGGCCGTATGGGCTATCAATAATATCCTTTTTATCGCGCTGATCAGATAGGCTTGATATGGTCGTTGTGTTACAGCGCAGTGTTGCCACACTTGAGTTGCCAAGGGTGACCTCGTTTGTTGCGCCAGCCGCCGAAGGCTGTGAGTCATAGCCAAGACAGGTCAAGTTCGACCCGGTGATTGCGGCACCAAAAAATGCCATTGAATCACCACCTATCGCTGTATTGTTTGAGCCAGAAGTTATACTTCCTCCGGCAGAAACGCCAACAGCAGTATTAAACCCGGTGGTTGATACATTCGATAATGCATCATCGCCGAATGCTGAATTGTTTGACCCGGTAGTTATTGACTCTCCAGCGGATGTACCGAATGCAGCGTTAAAGTTTCCAGTTGTTGCTGAAAGCATAGAGTCTTTGCCAAAAGCTGCCGCCCTAGTCCCAGATGTTATTGCGGTTAAAGAGCTTGCGCCAACTGCGGTATTGTTTGCCCCACTTGTTAATGATGTTAATGCTGACGATCCAACTCCAGTGGAACTAGATGCGCTTGTTATAGAAGAAAATACAGAGCTACCGACACCAACATTATTTGTTCCAACAGGGTAGTTCAATAGTAATAAAGTAGTGTCTGTGTTGGCTTTTTCTACATTGGTTCCATCACAATAAACAAATAGCGTCACACCATCTAGGATATCGGCACCAGTGCCAGCCGATGTTTTTACTGTTATAGTTTCACCAGTGTTGTTATACACTAGATAAATCTTTGTTTCGGCTGGACAAATAACTTCGCCAGCACCAGTAAGTGCGCCACCAGAGTCGGTCAAAATCAACATTGCTGCTCGTGACTCAGATGTTGTTCCATTTGCTGTAGTCAGGGTGTGAGAGTTTGCTGACCAAGTATTGATTGTCGAAAGCCCAGCAATAGCCTCTTCGACCATAGAGGTAATGTTGTTGTTAACAACATCACCCCATGTGCCATCAAGCTCACCAGTAGTCGGCAACGCAAGTTTAAGTATGTCTGTATATTGAGTAGCCATTAATTAATCTCTTTAGGTATTTACATTATTCCAGTTTGGAACCTGTAGGTCATCTACTAATTGCCAGTTTGGTGTTTGGTCTGTAGGAACCACGCTCCAGATTAAAACGCCGTTAGTGTAGACTTGCGCTAAGACCCCGGTAACAGATACATTTGCGTCAGCTTCAACAGTAACCGACCCAACTGACGGCGACATTAAGACCCCAGTAACTGGCGCATCTATGTCAATCTTTACCGTAACATCGCCCAAACTAACAGTCGACCCAGCGCCTGTTACAGAGATATTTGAATCGATAACGAAGTCTACCGCCCCTACTGATGCAGTTGATGAGACCCCACTAAGGTCTACATCTACATCTATCTGGACGGATTCATCGCCAAGAGATACTGTTGCAGACTGGCCCGTAACTGAAACTTGGGCATTTCCTGATACAGTTACATCACCAATAGATACTGTTGCTGAAACTCCGGTAACAGATACAGGGTTTGTTACAACAACATCTCCAATGCCAGATGTTGACTCAAGACCAGAAAGAGAGACACTTACATCTATAGTAACAGATGGGGTACCAACAAAAGATGCAGATGAAAGACCTGTTATCGATACATCTACATTTATTGCAGACTCTGACGCAAATGGGGCTGTACTAAACGCGCCAGATGAAAACATTTTATTACTCCGATACTTGCTCTATAACCAGCTCTAAGGTTGGTCTTATGTATGGGAACTCTGGAGTAGAGGGCCAATCTCTTAATCTTTGACGATAATCTGCCATAGCAGCTCTATTGGCTTCTGGATAATCAGAGACCGCCATATACTTATCGGTATCATCAAGCTCTTTATTGCGCCACATTATCTCAATTTGCTCATTTAACAACGTGGGAGAAACAACAACTTCTTCGTAGAATTCAAAGTTTTCCTCTACAAATTCAGAACTGGCAACTATGGTATTTAAAATATTTCCATCTGTATCTTTAATATTGTACTTTGCCATGCCAAATCCTCAGTATTCTACCCAGCCAGTCATAATGTATTTATCTCCACTTAACGGAGGGTTTCCTCTATGAGTATGCGTGAACCCAGCTGGCCACAACAAAACATCCCCAGCTTTCGGTTTTACTCTTAATCCGTAATAAAGGAATTCTGTTTCACCGCCATCTTCAACATCATTCAAAAAAAGAATGTAAGTCAACAGCCTGTTGCAACTACTCCTTCCCATATTTTCTGTATGCCAAATATGATAACCCTGACCGGGACTGGTCTTTTGAACCTTGTGCGTCCAAATGCTATGTTTGTCGTGGTCGTTTAATATCTGAAACTTCTCAACATATTCGCCATATACAACAGGCCAAAAAACTTGATTAAAATCTGAAAGTATAGCTAAAGACCTTGCGTCAGTTTCTTGAAATGGAAAATATGCAAAGTCATCTTTTCTTAATTTGTAGCCCTCATCGTTTTGCTGCCTAGAGATAGTGTTGCCAATTTTATGTGATCTTTCAAATTGCTCAATAACTTTTTCACAGTATTGCTTTCCAAAAACACCTTGCCTGTGTAAAATAAAGTTTTCTGTTTGCATGATTACTCTCTAAACATATTGAATTATTACCATGCCATCACCGCCAGCGCCACTAGCTAATGGAGTTGCGTTACCAACCCTTGCCCCTCCCCCGCCGCCGCCGCCTCCAAGACCGCCATCACTTCCAGAATTATTAGCGTCAAGTCCGTTTCCTGTGCATCCACCGCCTCCGCCAAACATTCCGGCATTTGGATGGCCTGAGCCGTTTACTTGAGTAGCGGCGCACCCGCCTCCCGGCCCCCCATTAACATAAGCTAAATTTGTTCCGTCATACCCGCCTGAAGCGCCCTCACCTTTAACTGCTACTTCCGGTAATGTTGGGTTTCCATTTGCAGCGTCCATTCCATTAGAGGCAACAAGCTGAATAACATTAGGAACACTTCCGCCAATAGACCAAGTATCGTTTGAGTTACTATAGGGAGCTGCATCTATTAATCCGGAAGCGGCTCTTCCCCCAACACTTAAACCATTTGAGTTATTTTTAGATAAATTAACTGGACTTCCATACAGACTGCCGCCAGCTGTTATTGAATATTGTGCATTATTTGCAGTTATATTGCCGCCGCTTATCCCGTTTGAATTTATCCCAGTAGCGCCACCGCCGGTGCAATATCTGCCAGTATTAGAGTTAGCTCCACCGCCTGTGCTGGCAGTTAAAGTTCCACCGCTACCGCCCGTATAGTTATAATCCCCACCAGATCCTGTTCCAGCTCCAGAAACATTACTAAACGTACCACCGCTATTAAAGGTTTGGCCTATCCCCCCAGAGCCACCGTTCGCCGTCAAACTGATAGCTAGGTTGTTAGAGTTGATTGTAGATTGGCCCCCAGAACTTCCATTGCTTGGCTGGCTTGTGGTAGAAGCTCCGCCCGCCCCTATAACGCAGACTATGCTATCGCTGGCGGTAACATCTAAAACCTTAACAGAGGTTCCTCCAGCAGCGCCTCCAGTACCAACGGAGCCACTTCCATTACTTGAAAGGCCGCCGCTGCCACCGCCACCAATGCAGTAGATCTTTACCTTTCCATCATAAGGAAACGTAAAAGTGCTAGACTGTAAAACGGTAAAAACCTCTCCAGTAGCACCACCACCACCACCACCAGAACTAATTAAACCTGTTAATGTACTCACAATAATCTCCAGCCATTACTTGCATCTGTGTAGATAAAGGTCAAACCCATGTTTGCCACATCAATAGTAAAGTCTTCCGCCAGACCCATGATGTTTAAGCTGTTTCTTCCAACCACTGTATCAGTGAAATCACCAACACTTATTGCAACGCGCTCTCCTGCACTAGGGCTTGCTGGCAAAGTTATCGTCTGAGTGGATGCCGTAACATGGACGTGTTCTCCGGCAGATGCGGTTACGCCTGTAGCGGTTACTGTTGAGGTAAACCCAGCAAAGTATCCAGCGTCATTTGTCAGATCCGAGACGTTCCCACCAACACGAACGGACTTTTCTGCTGGGTAGGTTATGAATACAACCTTTGTCCCAGCACCAAAATTAACAGCAGATCCAGCATTTGTACTATCTAGGATAGTGTCTCTAGACAGGGTGTCTGTTCCAGCAGTGTATGTTCCAATGCCTATCTCAAAGTCAGCGTTAACATCATCTACAATAGCGTAATAGGTTGTGTCTGCGTCAGACAAAGCAGTACCGAAAGCAACAAAGTTGGTTTCAGCTCCACCAAGAGATATGTCGCCCGTGCCAGTCGTTGTGGTGGTTTCTTTTACACGATCAGCAAGAACCAGAGCCATTACGCAATCCTAATGATAGCGTTGCTTGCATCAGCAGTTGGGAAGACGATAGTAAAGTCGCCAGATGTTGATGACTTATCTGCGCCAAAATCAAGAACCGCAACAGCAGGGTTGCTTCCGCCAGACTTGTAGATCAAAGCGCCCCGAGCAGTGATAGTAGAAGAAGACCAAGTTGTATCGGCAAAATCCAAAAACGCTGTAGTTCCGGATGATGTTGGGTTTGCCGAAATAGTAAGCGTGTTTCCGCCCGCAGAATACCCAGTTCCAGAAACCTCATTGGTTGCCGAGTAAGCGGTGGTTGATGCTCCGAGTGTTGCGCTAGATGTGTATAGAGCGATCTTAAACACATCGGTTGTATCGCTACTAAAGTCCATCTCTCCGTCAAGAAGGGCAACCTTGAACGATGTGCAAACTGCCTGTGTAATAGCCATTATGATTTCCTCTCTGTTGATTCTTTACCATTGGTGTCATCTTGACCCTTAACAGGAATAGACTCCTTGGTGTTGACTGTTTCTTTATTGTTGGTTGTTTTAACCGTAACGGTTCCAACCTCGCAAATGTTTAAATTAATCATCCTCTAGCACCCCTTACTGCTCCAGATCGATAGCTATCGGTTGTGCTGTAGCCCTCACCAAGACCTTTAAGATCCTCAAGAGCCTCTTGATACCTTGCCATGTAAACTTGGAGAAGATCTGCCTCACCCTTCAAAAAGGTATAAGCCTCTACCAGACATCCATAAAGAAGTACGCTTTCTGCGTTAGTTCCAAGCCAGCTTGTACCGTCATCAACAATCGATGCTGGTTTGTAGAAGTAATGAAGCTCAACCGTAAAATCATCATCCGGGCTTGGCCCTAAGATAAATGTGTTCTCATCAAATATTGCGTAATATTTTGGCGTTCCAGTAGTTGACGAAGATGGGTATGCTTCTCTTATGAAGTTCACATCTTTAAATATTAAATACTCATATCCTGAGTCATCAACGGCCAGTGAGTATGGAGCGAGAAAATCTGACGGCATTGTTAGATACTGGTTTCCAGATGTCAGGCTTCCCAGTTTGTTAATTCTGAAGTCTGGCAGCTGAACTGACTTAAGTATTCGATCTTCTGCCTGTTTGATGATCGTATCTATGTTGGCTACAAAATCGGTCTCGGTAGACTGCACATAATCTTGAATTGTTGCTTTAAGCGTGGTGTATGTAAACGCCATTATGCTGTCTCCACGGTAACTCTGCCAACCTGTGCAGAAATATCTAATGCAACAGTCCTGCTGCCAAGCTCAGTTACGCCGCCGCCCACAGGATTCCAAGCAAACTGTCTCCTGCTTTCCTCAAGAGACTGATCCGGCCTTGGGTTTCTCAGTGCTTGCGGGTCGTTTGTTCTTACGCGACCAAGCTGTAATTGAGGTTGATCTGGATCAACAACGTCTCGGCCAACCAGCAATCCAGTCTTTCTTTGGTTGACGATTTGCGGAACCAAGTCTTTCTTTGGGTATCTAAACCCAGTTCTATCGCAGTAGCCAAATGCGTACTTCCCTTCAGCGTAACTCAAAACGTATATCCTCCGGGGACAACATACAGTGACGCTTTTTCTCTTGCCGCATCTGATGCCAGCTCCCATTGCTCATCATAATCGGATTTGAGCAACTGGGCGCGAGATGCTGCCTCTGGATATTTTACGGCCAACTTGTAAGCAAGGCCAGCAACCAAGCATGGCAGGAATCGAGCGGGAACATCCATGTTGTTTGACGCAGGCTTACCAGCATCCTCTACACGTTCCATATAGTAGTACCCAAATGTGTAGGTTTCTTGGCTGTCAGGCACGGGCCACAACTTTACTGTGATTCCTGTGGGCTTACGCTCAACATAAAACTCGAGAGGCTTTGCTTGAGTCAGCTTGTTGGATAAGTGTGCGTATTGGCTTACCGATATTCTGCTCATACTCTGATCGAACTGACTTTGAGTATCGCCAGCATCGGTTCTCAAGTATGCATCAACGATATCGAACACTTGCGGATCGAGGTCATAACTTCCGGTGCCAGCGGTCAGAACCTGACTTCCTTCTTTGACAGTCCAAAGGTTTAATCCCCTGTTCTGCCACTCAAGCATTAAGAGGTCAATACTTCTTCGTGCGGTGCGGTAATCATATCCACTGCGAAGCTCAAGCCCAGCTCGTTCAAACGCTTCTTCTATAGCGTCTGACAGATCTAGATTGAATGCATACGTTCCGCTGGTAGCCATTAGCACACTCTTCCGCGAGTTTTGCCGCGAGTGGCGCATCCGTCAATAGATTTTACCCTGCCGCCTTTTCTCATTTGAACGGCTTCACCCGCTGCTTTGTCCAGCTGGCTCTTGCCGGACATCTCATCCTCTTCGTCTTTGCGATCCTTGTAGCTCTTCAGGGCAGATACGCCAAGGCCAAGCAGACCCGGTGCGGTGCCTTGGGTGGCGGCATACAGCGGGCTAATAAAACTTAACGCTTTCTTTTCATTTTTTCCCACGACTACTTCTCCTTTTTGGCTTGGACATTCCTGCCTCTGACAGAGCAATAGCAACAGCCTGCTTGCGTGATTTGACTTTCTTATCAGACCCGCCAGACTTCAGCTTACCCTGCTTAAACTCTTTCATAACCTTAGCAACCTTGGCCTTCTTTGACCCGGGTGCCTTGCTAACTTCTTTTCCTGTTTGAGCGCGACTAATCATTACCACTTCGCCTTGTCAGCCCAATAGGCCGCACTCATTTTGCCCTTCTTAATGTTCTTGGCATGCCTAGCCTTGAACGATGCGCGTTTCTTTTTCATCTTGTCTGACTCACCAGCTTTTGGCTTGCCAGCTGTCTTGGCACCTTGCTCACCAAAGCGAATCGTCTTAACTTTGTCGCCTTCTTTTGCCACAACAACATGAGACTTCTTTGGGTGATTTGGGGTTCTCTTTGGCTTGTTGTATCCACTAACGCCAGCGCGGGCAAGTCTCGGGTCTTTCTTTTCAGCCATTACTTTCTATGCCTCGCTGTTTTTTTTGCAACCTTCTTTGGTTGGCTAGAGTGCTGCTTTCCCTTGCGAGTATCTTCTCGTTTTTTCTTTGTGGTTGCCGCATACTCTGAAGAGCTTAAAGATTTAATGGCTTTTTCTGGAAGATATCTCTCTCCGGTTGCCTTTGATCCTTGAGTAGAAGGTTTGCCAGATTTGGTTCTCCATTTCTGGTCAGTCCACTTCTTAAGACTTTTCTGAGGAGACTTTAAAGCCATTAGTCTTTGTAGCCTCCACCTTTAGCCTTGTACTCTTTAGCCAGCATTTGAGCTTTTCTTGCAGACCACTGGCCGGGCTTGCCGCCCTTTCCGCCAGCTTTAATCTTGTTAAATAAAGATTTTCTCATTGCAGGCTTAGTGTAGTTGCCAGCTTTATTTACCGTTGACTTTGATGGTTTTTTATTAGCCATAGTAAATATTAATTGATTCTAAATTTTCCGCATAAGCATACACTCCTTTTCTGGCGAGCATGCCGCCTTCTGGGATGTTAAACCCATTAAAGAATATATCTGTTGCAGCTGTGTGATATGTTGCCATCCAAGCAGCTGGAGTATTGTCTGTATTTGAATATACATAACGGCAATCTGGATCGTTTGCAATCGTCCCAGAGTTTATATCAGTTACGGTAAATGTGTCAGCGTCAACAACAGTAACTTCATAATTACCGGGTGTTGCAATAACCCCGCCATCAGGCTCAAACGAGATTCCAATCTTATCTCCGGTTGACAGGCCGTGATCGGTGTCAGTTACTGTAACAGTCGTTCCAGAACGACCATATGTTCCAGTAGACGGTGCAACATCTGTGTCCCACAACTCAAGAAGACCAGCACTAGATGAACCAACAACATCGATTGCTTTTACTCTTGTCCTATCTTTTACAATGTAACCACTGCTATGCAGGTGACCACTTCTAACTGTCATTACAGACATAATAATCTCCTAAAAGGGGCTTGCGCCCCAATCATTAACTTAATGCTGCACCTACAGCAGTAACCCAAGCAGCGCCTGTGCTAACAACGAGACAATACTCGTCATCACCAGCACCATTGTCTGAGATTAAACGAACTTGGCCTGCATTGCCAGCAGCGGCCGCTGGAAGATCGCCAGTAGTAATTGCAGTTAACTTGACGAAGTCATTGACTGTAATGTCGCCAGTTACATCACCTGTTACGTTACCTGTAAACCCATTGTCTGATACGACCGGGCCTGAAAAAGTAGTTGTACCCATTTTAATTTCCTCACATGCGAGTTGATTGCGCCTGTCTGCATGTCGTCAGCTAGGTCTGTCGAAGCGCAACAAATATTCCCTAGAAAATTTTTAAACAAAATAGAAATACAAAAAAGGGGCCGAAGCCCCTTTATGCACTTAGGAACCGCCGGGAGAGCCGTAGATTCCGAGTGGGTCAGAAACACCGAAGCTGTAACGCTCGCGAGCTTTGTAGCGGACGTTGCCAGTATCGAAGTCACCATCCATTGAGGTTTCCATTGCAGTACGCTGGAAGTGCTTCATGCCGTTGGGAACATCAGTAATGATGAAGAACGCATTGCTGTCAGTCAGGTAGTGGTTGACTGAGTAACCTTCGGGGATTGCACCCATGTTACGAATTGCGTTGATATCATTGTCTGCTGTCGCAACGCGCTGAGTTGTTTCCAACAAACGCTCTGCGGTAAACATCAATGCAGGTGGAACGATCAAACGGCGAGGACGGGCAGCGATCAACAGGCCACGATCATCAGTGAAAGCAGCAATCTCGATGATTGCATTTTCCAATGAAGTCTCGTTCAAGTCAGCGCCAACCGCAGGGCGGTTTGCATTGTTTCCACCATTCACCAAGGCGTGAGTAGTGCTAAACAAGTAAGCACCATCACCAGATGTGTAGCTATCAAAGCCATTGTTCAATGGATTTGCAGCTTTAACCTGCTTGGTGTAAGCCATGCCGCGAGCAAGAGCTTTGGTATAACGTGCAGACAATGAGTCATACAGGTTATCTTCCATAGCTTCCTCTGTAATAGAGAAGCCCATAGCGATGGTTTCGTGGTTGTAACGAGCAGTGTAAGATTCCTGCGCTGAGTCGTAGCTGATAGCTGCGCCTTCGGCTTTAACAGGAGCAGCACCAAAGCCGCTTAACTTCACTTCTTCTTCAAATGATCGCTCAGACGATTCCGTCTCATAGATCATTTCGTGCTCGTCTTCGTACTTTTCATACTCCAGACCAAATAGAGCGTTAAGCCCCGGCAGGAGTTCCTTAAGCATCTGTGCGCGTGAAATAGCCATTGCCTAGACCTCCTTATACGCCAGTAGTATTGCTGTACTGATGTCCAGCATTAAACTTAACGATCACATCTGTGTATGTGTCGCCCACTGCACTGTCGGGGCCATTGACGAAGTCAATGATACGCAAAGGCAGTGTGTTAGTAGTAGCAATGCTTGATCCATCTACAGCATTTTTACTACGCCCAATGCTGGTTGAGCCAGCAGTTTGTACAATCGCTACGTTGTTGCCCAAGCCAGTCTGAGCAATTGCTTCATCAGACTGCATACGCATCAATACGTTTGGATCATCCACAACATACGCAACAATATCACTCGCCGCAGTTGAAGCGGGGAAGTATTGTGAGAATGTCAACTCATTGGTGGTTGGAGAGGTATAAGCACAACCAACAAATACACCAACAGGTGTTGCTGTAGTGGTGCCTGTATCTTTCTCAACAGTACCAGTGTTTACCAACTTGACGAAATCGCCATAAAAAATAGCGGTGCCGTACCCACTTGCAACTTTGATGTGACGAACTTTTCCGGTGAAAGAGCCGCTCGCACTCAGCGTATCAGTAGGTTCCGCACCCATAGGGGTTGCAGTAGTAGCCATGATCGGCCTCCTTACTAATTAGGAGCACCCCTTGCCAGAGGTTAACTCCTGCCAAATGTTGTCCGCGTAGTGCGCTCTGGTTTCATTAGAGGCATACGGGGATCGCTTTCACGCAAGAAGTTGTTATCCACTGACTCCATCTGAGTATTTGCTACTTGGGCAAAGTGCTGGGCACGAGCCTTGAGCTTCTCAACAGGAGCGCGGCATAACAACAAGCCACCGACTTCGATGTTTCCTTCAAAACGAGATCCTACGTCAGACTGAACTAACAGCTCTGGATAGTCTTCCGCTTTGCATGGAACCCAGCCTTCTCGGAACATACGAGACACATTAGTATTATCGGCATTGCCAAGCGTACTAGTGCGAACCCACCGATGCTCCCAGCCCTCTCGGGGATCTGGGGTCGGCAATATTGAAGCTGGAGACCAACTGTCGGACGGTCTTGTTTCTTCTACGCGCGTATCTTTACTTCTGGGGGTGCGCTCTTCAGCCATCACATTTTCTCCTTCAAGAGTTGGTTGGCATATTGTTGTGGGGTTAACCCAAGCCTCTTGGCGAGAGAAACCTGAGTAGCCGATAACTGCACTTTGCGCGGTTTTGCACCGTTGTTCCGTGAGGATGGTGCGACTACCGAGGAAGTCCGTGAACTGGCAGTCGCAGGCGCGTTACGGCTATCTTCTCGCTTATCCTGCCAGTCATAATCCGGGAAGGCATTTCTCATACGATTATCAATGTAATCGAAATACTCCGGGCTATTCGGTTTAATGCCACTGCGTACAGCAGCGGTATGCGATCCATATGCCAGAGCGGTCATTTCTTCGTGACCCTCTTTCATGAACCATGTGTTTTTCTTAGCCCAGTCCTCTGCTTCTGGATCTGGGCGCGGCACTGCTTGCTGTTGTGCAACTTGCTGGGCGGCTCTTTGAGCGACCTGCTGTGCATAGTTTGGGTTTTGATAACCTTGAGATTGTTGCTGGAAGCGATGTTGTATGTTTGAATTGTACTTCTCAGCTTCTGAGAATTCCGATTGAGCTTTATATAACTGCTCTTGAGTCTCAATAATCTTATCGGTATCACCCTCTTCATACGCTGTCTTGTAAGCATTTTTAGCTCGCTCAAGTGCAAGCTGTGCTCGCTCCTTGATTTGAGACACAAGTGCTGCTTCACCTCGAGATATGATTGACTCATACTCTCTGTTTTTGCCAGCAACCTGTTGCGCGTACTTAACCGCCTCTTCACGCATACGCTCCGCTTCTTCTTTGCGGCGGCGCTCTTCGTGAAACTCATACTTTAGTTTGTTGAAGCGTTTCTGAACTTTCTCAGAATACTGACCAAGCTCATCATCCCCAAGATCATCATCAGAAGACTTAGCCTTAGATGGCTTTTGATCTTCGGCTGGACGATCATCGATTACTTCAACATCGAAATCAGATGAATCATCTTCCACCTGTTTCTTTGCTTTCTTATCGAAAGTGGTTTTAACGCCAAAGAACTTATCTTCCGCGCTCATCTCGTTACCTTCCATTGCTGATTCACTCATACTTTGACAATCCCCCTCGGGTCTTCAACAACAGCCTCAACACTGTCATCGTTGATTAATCGGAACTCTTTTCCGTGGATCTTAAATCTGGTACCCGAATAAGATCTCATAAGAATCCAATCACCCTTCTTACAGTAAGGGCCAGAGGGGAATCGAGCTGGATCTTTGTAGCAGTCTGGCCCCATCTCGAGAACCATACCAACAATAGAACCTACCTCTTCTTCGTGAATCGTTTTGGCAGATTTAATTATGCCACCCGCAAATTCCTTTTCGGGGTCTGGTAACGCAATCAACACTTTGTAGCCTCTTGGCTCAGGCAGTTGATTTGCCGTGCGAGGCTCGGCCTCGTTTATGTTCACAACTTCCGTCATGTCTCACCTTGCACCGGATAACCGGAGTTTAGCACTAGGAAAACGCCTAGAGTCGTTGCACTGGGAAAGCGCCCAGAGATCGCTATGCTTCCTCGTACCTCTGCTTAAGATCTAAGATCTCTCGCTCGGCCAACGCTAGGCCGTATACGATTCCGCAGTGGTTTTGGTACTCAGCATAATCTTTGCAAGCACCGCCACTCATATGATCAGCTATGTCATTCATCTTGCTTCGGATAACATCCCGCAAGTAATCAAGCTCATCTGTCTTCAATGTCATCTTTTGCCCATTATATCTTTAGCAATTTCTACCCCAAGTTTAGCACCTGCTATTTGATCTTGTGAAGCGATTTTTTTCTTCTCAAGTTCTTCCTTGGTATTGGTGTTAGATATTTGAGCGCCAATTCTTGCCGTCTCGAGATCTGCCTGCTGTTGCAGCTTCTCTCTTTCAAGGCTGTCTTTCGCCATAGCCTTCTGCATTTCAAGCTGTATCTTAGCCATCTCTGCTTCGGCCTTACGCTGCACATCTTGTTGTTTGATTTGCAGCTCTTGCATCTGGATCTGGATGAGCGGGTCTTGCATTTGCTTTTGCTGCTCTTCCATTTGCTTTTCTTGTGCCGCTTTGCCAGAAAGCTGTGCAGCTGCTGGCGCAACAAGCCGGGCAATACGGTACTCTATGTCTTCTGGTAGCGTCTCGTCCGGCGTTGGCAGCTCCACACCCAACTGCTTCTCGATATCCTGACGGTACTTGAACGCCAAGTGCTCTTGAACGTGGGCGGCAAGCTCTGCTTGTGCCTTCTTCGCGTTCGGACTCTTGCCCATAATCTCCATGATCTGCGGATCTTGGATCATTGCCATGTGAGTCTGGATGTGGGCCTCGTGATCTTGGTAAATGAACGCTCTGATTGGCTTGCCATTGATGATATTCATGTTCTCGCTTACCGGATCGGTAGGTTTCATGTCATCATCTGTCGGAACAATCTTATCTGCGTCCTGAATACCAAGAATCTCTAGCATTTGACGGTGCAATAACGGCATATCGTACATTTCTGGGGCTTGTGCCGCCAATTGTAGCGCCGCTTGGTACTGCATAATGCGTTGAGCCATCGTTCCTGCGTTAGGATCGCTAACAGGAATGATATCAACCCTGTCATCGAAGTCTTCAACCACTAACGGCTCGCCAGCTAGGTCGTATGGGTACGATTCTGGGCCATGATCCCGCACAATTTGCGTCAATAAGCGTAATTCACTACGCATTGAGGCGTGTAATCGGGCCTGAATGGCGCTAACTACCTTCATTGACCGCTCTAATATGGCCAATGTGGTGCCGACAGGGGCTTCCCCGTTCATATCTGCGGCTTTAACGTCCGCAGCAGAGGCAAAATTGCGACCTTCTTGGACAATATCGCCCATCAAGCTGTATAAAACGTTGCTTGGCTCCTTATATGGGAGGAAGGCAATGTTATCTCGGATGGCTCCGCCCGGAACATCAACGTCTCGGAACTCTCCGGGCATAATCGGAGTGTCATCGCCCTTGATTCTTAACCCTCTAGCCTTCAATCCGCCCGGTAAGTTGGATAATGTGCCAGCATCTACCAGTTGACGGAGCAATGAGGTGGCCGATTTAGCCAGCCCGCCGATCATATGGATCAAACCAAAGCCATAAAACCCTAATCCGGGTATGTACTGGTAGTGTACATAGTGCTCACGCTTCTGTTTTAGCGGATCATCCTCATACCAGTTGCGCCGAATCGACAAAATAATGCGAGATGACAAGTCAATGGTGACAACGTAGGGTAGATTTATGCCTGTTGGCTCGCCATTACTGGTATCTTCAAAGCCCGGAAGGTCTAATTCAACCTGAATCTCAAGCAAGGTATGCCGAGAATCGTAGTTATAGTTAGCTGAATCCCCAGTTAGCTCGTTATATTTACGCTCGATCTCATCAAGGTCAGGCGATGGGGGCGGCAAATCGATGTCACGATAGAACCCAGATACCTGCAACTTGCGAATATCGTTGGCGGTGCGCTTCATTACATGTGTTGCGCGTTCGCAAGTGGTTAAATCTGATGCGCCATAGCTGACAACAAAGTCTTCAGCCGGGACAAACATACTGCAAGGTCGCCCCAAGTTGGGATCATAGTACACTTTTCTAAATGCGCTACCAGCCAGAGGCAGAGAAAACAGCATCTTCTCCGTCTCTGCCCGGTATTCAGTCATCTTTTCCGTGAGGAGGTAGTTCAAGTAGTCTTGAACACGCTCTGCTTGCTTTTGCTTTTTAGCATCCAGCTTGCCAACAACCTTTGTCTTAACGGGGCCGCTGGCAGGAAAAATTTCTTGTATCGATTGAGCTTGGAATTTAATTACCGATTCGCTCAATAGGGGGTGGAACACACCGCATGCGCCATCCCAAGGTGTTGTTCGATCTTCATGCTTCAGGCCAAGAAGATCTAAACCATTCATGTAAGCCCGCTCCCAATCGGCACGGCTTTCTTTGTCTGAACGGTATGATGCAATCAGTTCTGACGAAATCATCATCAGGTCTGTTTCATCAATAAGCTCCGCAAGGTTTGAGTTATGATCCGCAACCATTTCGGCTTCTGGGTCAAAATCAAACATGATGCCGCCGTCTTCTGTCTCAATTGCAACAGACTCCGGGTTTACGATTTCAACCTCTACCCCCTGCCCGTCTTCCGGCA
>Ga0208898_1000920_pt1 | contig 20926 bp, 43 predicted proteins | sample VirMetDEL_Mar_4_FD_184513 | JGI IMG/M metagenome (GOLD analysis project Ga0208898, IMG submission 184513) | Aqueous microbial communities from the Delaware River and Bay under freshwater to marine salinity gradient to study organic matter... | ecosystem: Environmental > Aquatic > Marine >...
GTGATTTTAAAACATTACTTATTAGTAATATAAAAACGATTGTAATTGTGTGTAACTTATCCATACTAATAAATATCTGTATGGTTTAAAAAATAATTACTAAAAAACTATAATATTTAATATATTATATTTTATTTACCACATTAAACTTACTCCCCATCCTAACCAAACTAAATCTATACTATAGTATCCGTTTAATATTTTAGTATATGTTAGTTTAATTGTTGGGGTAAGATATAATTGGTCACTTACTTCATACGCTTCTATCTTCATATTTTTTATTTAAAAAAGTTTCCTTCAATTAATCTATTAATTTCATATGTTAAGTAAAGTATTATAACGTACAATGATAATAACCACCTATCTATACGTTTAATATTTCCTTTTTTCATAAAATCTAGTTTCAAAATCTTTTATGCCATTCTTCTAAATCAATTAGGTAATCATCATTAACCTTTATCTCCCATCTATTAGTAGTTACATAAACCCTATAATCGGCAATGTATGAATATTCAGTTATTAGAACATTTAATTTATTATAAACAGGATATTGTGTGTTATACATTGTATCATCCCAATACCATAATCCAGGTTTGTTTGCATCCCACCTGTTATTTACTTTTTTTATTATTATATCGGATTCCCATCTATATTCAACAAATTTAATTACAATATCTGCTTGATGTGGGTATTTAACAAAGTTTATAACTTGTCCCTTAACATTAAGAGTAAATAATACACCTAATAATATTAATAATTTTTTCATATTTACTTTATTCTTTTTTCTTAGTATTTGAACCCCACCCAACCTACTAAGGTACTAAAGCAAGCTTAGTCGTTCAGTTGGTGCAGGGCCCTTATTCAGATTAAAAATGTTGAGATTTTCTAACTATACTCATAATTATTTATTTTTTATAATTTTAAAACTAACAAATAAATTTCCAATACCCAAAATTAAAGCTGAGTAGGTAAAAAACATTTCACTAAACACACTATTGAACCCAATAATATTTTGAGTTAAACCCAATATTGTGAATATACTCAAACCTAAACTAACTATAGCTCCTATCAAATACTTTAAATTAACTTTTATCATAACTTTTATTTTTAATTACTCATCTTAATAAATCTAAGATACTGACAATATCTTAAATAATCAAATTTAATTAAATAAAAGTAATTTAAATATCAATCAATAAGAAACCATATTATTAAATATAATATGGAACTACCAGGTGTTATTATAAAGAAGAGTCTCCATAACCAAGTTGGTATATTTTTATTCTTACCTAAATAGGTACACACACCACCTATTAATCTATTATCATTTATTGCTTTCATATCTTTTTGTTTTAATTTTAAATACAATGGTCAACTAATGGGTAATCATTCTCATTCATATAATCAAGTGCAAGTGTAATATTATCTTTAGTAGTAAGCATTGTGCCATCTTTGTAAGTGATAGTTGTTACCCCATCTTTGACTTCAATCATTTGAACATTATCTAATGGTTTTATCATTATCTCTTCTTTGTTTTATTTTTACTCTTATTTTACTTAGTATTAATATTTATTGTTATATCAGATTTACCTGTAGATAAGTCATATGTGTTGTTTCTATTATCATTAATGAAACCATAATCTTTAAAATTGAAAATAATTACATCTTCATTATTTAACCATCCGTGTATAGAGTTAGTAGCATAATCAATGGAAAGATGTTTTATAAGTCCCATCTTCCAAGATTCACGATACTCCTCAACCAATTCATTAGGTGTTATATTTATTGTCATTTCTAGTTACTTAAAGGTGCTTTAATTGTTGGATGTGATTGATAATTTATATTTCAAAGTCCTATCATTCATATCCATAATACCAAACACTACCGAGTTGTCTTCGGGGTTAACCATAGTTGGTGTTATCATATAACCATCAATTTTATCTAAAACCTGTTTAATCTCAGTTACTAAATTAATTGGTATTTTAGTTTCGATTTCTGTTTTCTCAAATGTTTCTGGGTTGTAGTAATCCATAATTTGTTTATTTTTAATTTGATAAAGGTAACCCTAAAAGTTAATTAGAGAGTGGCATTTTTATGGTAGGATGACTTTGATACCCCTCAATTTTAAAATCAGATATTGAACAACTATTTAAAAATTCATCTATTGTACCCGTAAAGTTTACATCTTCTGAAATAACTAATTTAGGTAATGGATATGGTTCTCTGATTAACTGTTCTTTAATACCTTCAATTTGATTAAGATATATGTGACAATCACCCATATTAGTAATCAATTCATCAGGAATCATATTTACTTCTTTTGCAATAATTTCTAATAAAAGAGCATATGATGCGATATTGAACGGCGTCCCCAATGGAACGTCTTGACTTCTGGCATTATACATTAATGAGATTGCCCTAGTTGGGATGTTGTGTTTATCCATATATTCCTTTGCCTTTGTCTTTGGTTCCTTGTAATGGATAGTTAACCACTCATTCGAATCACCATTTTTCATTATTTGGTATCTTTCTTCAAATGACAACTCTCTTGTATAAACTTGAAATCCATAATGACAAGGTGGAAGAACCATATCAGGAATATCGTTAACATTCCATGCATTAACCATTAATCGTCTTGAGTCTGGGTTTGTTTTAAGGTCGTTGATTAGGTTTTGGATTTGGTCTATTGCTTGATACTTAAAATATGTTTCACCATCAATATACTCGCTATCGGTAGTCCAACTTCTCCATTGTGCTCCATAGATAGGACCTAACTCGCCCCACTTCTTACCAAACCCATCATTAGTCTTAATCTTCTCAATAAATTCACTCATACTCAATGAATGGTCGTGTGGGGGATTACATTCAATACTTGCGTAATTCTTATACGCATCGCCATTCCAAATGTTACATCCGTTATCTACTAAGTATTTAATGTTGGTGTCACCTCGTAAGAACCATAGTAATTCAGTCACCATCGTTTTCCAAGCCATTTTCTTAGTAGTCAATAGTGGAAATCCATCACTCATCTTATGTCGAATCTGTCTACCAAATACACTTAGTGTACCTGTTCCAGTTCTATCTTTTTTTTCTACTCCATTATCTAAAATGTCTTGAAGTAGTTTTAGGTATTGATGTTCTATGTTTTTATCCTTGTCCATCTTAATCTAATTTTAAATCATTGTTATCCAATATCTCAAAAAACTCCCCTCGCATTGCTTCCCATTGTTCTAACTGCTCATCATTCAACCCAGTTGGATTGTACTTCAATGTGCTTCTAAACAACTGTTTTATATCCCACAAAGCCATATACATCTTGCTGGCATTGTTTGCCATTTCGTATTCCTCTTTATCTTCGGGTAGTTTAAATTCTATTATCGCTTTCATTTTCTTTTATTTTATGTCTATAATTTTAGACGTAGATGATATTAGCACGTTATGTGCAATTAACCGCACAACCATTTCCCATCATAAGAATATTTTACACAAGCACCACCGAAGTAATCAACCACAACAGTCTTGCTTAAATAATCCCTACGCACACTTACACCACTTTTACCAGTTGCTTTTAAGTGTCCTAATATCTTTGATTTTAGCCAGTAAGTCATATCTTTCTCATAACCTTTATTAGTTAATTTCTTATACCACAAAGATAAGAAACTTATTTGGATATACCAAATTATAATGTTGAGAAATTGTTAAATTCCACTACCTATTTGTTTCAGTATTTCTACTACTTTAAATATTTTTTTAAAATCTTCAAGTGGAAGTTTTTTGATTTGACTGGCTAATACATATGCTTCTTCAATATTAGAGGCATCAAATATATATATTGCATCTTCATCCTTATCTGTTAAATTATAGAATTTGTATTTTTTCATAACTTATTTTTTGAATAATATTCTTCTAAGGTAGAATACTTAAAGTAGTTAATTATAAACTCAGAATTTTCTTCTTTAGATATTCTTTTACCATCTCTCATACTCGTATTGATTATTACATTCATGTCAATATTATTGAATTGTGATAGTATCTGTTCATCAGTAAATTCTCTTATCTTCCTTCCATCATAAAATATAGTTATCTTATTCTCCTCCCAAAGACAAGCATACTTTATAAAATTCTTTTGTGGGTTTTTAAAACCTAAAAACTTTTTAACAGACCCTGTATTTTTAGGATTATCTGGAGTGTTGTAATAAAAGTTTGTTTCTATCTTCCAAAAATTAAAAATCTTAGGAAAGTTAATAGATAGGTATGTTTTGAATATAGGTGAACTGTAAGCTTCAAATACATCAATTTCAGGAGGCCATGAATCAAATCCCCACATCCAAAATGCGGGCCAGAGGTTTTTACCTGTTGGTAACTTTGCTTCTATTTCAAAGTAACCATACTTAAATCTCGTAGTATTTGATACCAACCCTATACCAATAGGACTGACAAACTCTTCCCCATCTATAGTAAATGTTTTAGGGTTGTATTGTGTTTTTAAAACTAACTTACCATCTCTGATTTCTATAGCCGATGAATCATACCAGTTAAATCTTTTTTTAGGATGTATCTCACCAAATCTTTCTTGGGTTAACCATTCATAACCTGACCAATGTATTGTTTCTTTACTCATAACAATTCCGTTTCAGTTAATGTAAAATAAATGTTTTGTAATTGGTGAATGTATTTTACTTTAGGAAAGTTATTAACACTATTCTCCCAATCATAATTATCAGAGCTATCTAACTTAAATTGAACCTTATTATTATTCCGAGTAGGATAGCTTGTTTTATTCCGTAATCGTTTCTGAAACCCAATCTCTTCCAACCATTCTGATGTTATTGGTATTGGCTCAAAGTTTTTGATATCCCCAATATTTGATTCAGTAATAGTAATATTAGATTGTGACTTATTATCGTACACTAAATTACCTACTCTCAAACCTATTAAAATATTTTCTACTACCATAATATTATTTTTAAAAGTTGTCCCAACACCATATTGGGGTCTTGTCTCCCATCCATGCACCACTCACATTGTATGTGAAGTATTCCATCGCATCTAACTCTGACATATCCCTTTCAAGAATTTTTAAACATTTGGAAACGGAGTATATTAACCTCATTTCTTTTTCTTCAACACCAATAACTGCATCATCAAATCCGTCTGCTTTTAAAAATTCGTATTCGTAATAATTTTCTATTATATCTTCTAACATATATTTTATCTTTTTAACCAATCACCAACTTTAATCCTAACTACTGTTAGTAAAGTTATAATTAGAATTGATACAAACAAATTAATCTTAGGTAGGAATGGTATCACATATACTAATCCAACATTCCATAGTATCATCAATGCTACTGATAGTATCACTCCAACCAACGGAAATATTAATATAAAACTTCCGTAAAAAAATAATTCTCTTAATGTCATTGTTTAATTTTTAGTTCTGTAAATAATTCCACCTATAATTTCACCATCAGCTAAATGGTCATACTTACCATAAGTACCGATTCTATATCCCGTTTCAATAGGAGTAATAGTACTTACACAAAGGTTTTTAAATTCTTCACCTAACCAATCGAGTTGTTGATGAAGTTTAATACAAGGTCCACCTGATGGGTCTACCATATCAATAGTTTTGGTGTCTGAATACACTAAATGACGATATTTTAATCCTATTTCTGATAAACCAAGCCATTCTCCATTCTCGTATACCTGTTCATGTACTTTTTCTATGAAAGTATCAATATGCATATAACCACCATCTTTACGGTATTGTTGATATGCTTCTTTGTACGCATTAGGATAACCTATACGACAATATTTAAAATCACCTTCCCATAAAATACTTCCATCATCTTGTAGTGTGAAAGTATAAATGCCTCCATCTCTATTTTCCCATTCCATTTGATATATTTTTATTTTGTTTAGTAAATATAGAATCTATAGTTGTAACCATTTCATCTACACCATCACGATATCCTATTTTATATGCTGAATTATAGACTTGATTGTAAGCCCAAAGTTCAAATAATAAAATAAATGATATAATGCTTATTATAATTAACTGGTATTTTCTCATATTTTTATTCGTTTCTATCTTTGTTAAATAATTCTTTCTCTATCTCTTCTATTGAAATTTCTCTGAGTTGTTTTTCAAACTCTTCAATTTCAGATAGGTATAATTGTATATTTGATTCTGCTTTCTTAATCCAATTCTTTCGTGATTGGATTTTCTGTTCTAATAATTCTCTTTCCATCAATATGATTGTTTATGTTTTATGTTTAGTGAACCAGGAAGGATTCGAACCTTCGACCTACTGCTTAGAAGGCAGTTGCTCTATCCAGCTGAGCTACTGGTCCAATCCTTTACTCTACTTCTTTGAGTTTCTTTTGGTTTACGAATATGGAATCAATAGTTGTAACCATTTCATCAATCCCATCTTTACGACCTTGTCTATAAGCATAGTTGTATGTTACACTAATAGACCAATACTCAACGAGTAAGATACTCAAAAAGAAAATTATAATTACTAGTTTTTTATTCATAATATTTTAATTTAGTTCTTTGTTATAAAAATGAACAATGATTAATGGTTCTTCATAGATTAAGTTTAAACCATATCTTCTATCATTGTAAAGTTGGAAGTATACAATATCAGATGATACTGCTTCAATAGTTTTAATTAACTGATAACTATCTCCATAATCATCTTCACCTTCCATCGTACTACCCACATAGATATATCTTTCAGCATCACCTTTGTGTGGGTAATACATAATTGAGTTACCATCCACATTAAACGTAAAAACATTTGCTCCTTCATAATGAGTAACAGAATCACCATAACTCAACATCACATTTAAGTATGCACGACTAAACTCAGGTAGGATTTCTTCGGTTGTGTTTTGTGAGTATGATACCATACCAATCCCAAATAAGGTAATCACACTAAATAATAGTTTTTTCATAATTTATTTAATTTTATTTTCATTTAATAATTTTTTATAATGTTTTCTAGAAATTGGTTTATACGACTCATTTCCCCCAATTTGTACTTGCTCACCTTTAAATATTGGCTTACCGTCATTAATTCTCATATTAATTGACGTTTTACCCCCAAACTCACAAATTGTTTTCAGTTCTTCTATTGTGTCGGCTAAAGTCATTAAATAAATTGAACCCTCAAAAGGTTCTCCTAAATAATCGGAACGTAAACCATAACAAATAACTGGTATATTTAGATAATCTACTACGTCAGTAAGTTGCCAAACTTGTTCTTTGGTTAAAAATTGAGCTTCATCTACTAAAACACAAGATACTTTATTTATTTGATTAAAACCTAATTTTTCATAAACCATTTTATATAAATTACTTTTTTTATTAAAAGTATTAGCATCACGACTAATACCAATCCTAGAAGTGATTTTCTTTTTACCAAATCTATCATCTAAATCAGAAGTTAAAACAAATACTTTTTTGTTTTTTTCTTCATAGTTATATGCTGTTTTCAATAAATCAAGAGATTTACCAGCACCCATGGTCGAATATCTAAAATACAGTTTTTCCATTTTTATTTGTTATAAATTCTATTTCATTTTTAGTTTCTATCCAAACTCTAGCACCACAAGATAATGGTTTATCTGGTGAATATATAATGGTAGCTACCTCATCACCATCTTTATCTTTAATAATCACTTTATCAGCATAATCATTAGTTTTATATGTCTTACAAGTAATAACTGGATTTCTTTCACCAGTTTTTGTATTTCTTCTAATTACATGTTGATTAATATGAATTATTTTCTTCATAATTTTCTAAATCATATTTTAATTTAACTCTTTCAGATATACTTATTGGGTCACCTTGTTCATCAATCCTAACAAAAGTCATATTTGTTGTAAGAATAATCTTTTGTTTGCCACTATAAACATTGTGACTCCTAGCTTCTAATTTTAATGTAAGACTAGTATTACCAATTTTAAGAACTTTACCATATATTTTCAACAATTGACCTTCTCTAGCTGGTTTATTAAAAATACACTTATCTATAGATTTAGTTACCATCCGTGGTGTGTCACAAACTTCAGAAGCGAATCCAGCTGCTGCTGCATCCATCCAAGCGAGAAGTTTTCCCCCGAATAGATTCCCATGAAAACCTAAATCAGATTTTTTTATAGGGTGTGTAGTTATGTGTGTCATAACCAATATTTCTTCTTTATTTTCCAAGTTTTTTAATTTTATCTCTTATTTCGGCTGCTTTTTCATAATCTTCATTAAGTAAACTCATTTTTAACTCATGTTTTAATATTAATAACTCATCATATGTCTCACTTTTATTAATTCCATAAAAATTATCATCAAAATCATCTAAATCTGTAAAAAAATTAGGATATTTTGGTACAATACTTATTTTAGGTAAGTTGTTTATGAAATCTTCCATTATTTTTTCCCTAAACTTTTGTTCATGATATTTTCTAAGAGCATAACCACAAAAAAAGCTGATTAGTGAAAGTAAAATTATTACTATTATGACTAAAAATGTTACCATATTTACAATATACACAACATTTGACATAAAATCAAAAACTATTTACAAAAAATACAATATTTATATATAAAAAAACACATGGAAAAATTATATACTAAAGAAAGTGAAAAAAATCGTATAAGAAAACTTCATTTACAAGAACAAACATCATCTTCATCGTCAGGTTCTTATGAAACAACTAAAGCTTGGCAAAGAGGTGGTGATTTAACTAATAATTTTAGAGGTGATAATATAGTTGGTGTTGAATTAACAGTAGATTTACCAAATGAAGTAGATATTACTGGTGGTAAAATAGGTGGTTTTGGTGATTTTAACTTAGAAGATGATATTGTATTATATGATATGATGGATGAACCTTATGAAGAAGTTGATTTTATGGACTACGAAGAGAAAAGTGATGTTTTACCAGATTCTTTAGTTAACTTATTTGGTAATTTAGATATGGAATTAGATGAAACTCCAAAAAAAATGAGAGGGTCAAGAAAATGGAGAAAATAATATAATTAATTTTATATTAATTTAGAAAGTTTTTCTTTTTCTTTAATCAATCCATCTAAAGTCCAACCATCGTAGTATTCCCCATGGGTTATTTCTACGTTTAATTGTTTAACTCTATTTCTTATTTTATTTTTATCTATTTCAGTTAGATTAGTGAACCAATTTAATAAGTCATTATCGTTAACTGAATCATATTCATGCCAAAATTTATCTTTATTCATTTTCTATATATTTAACGTTCACACCACATTCTTTAAACATTTCTTGTGATATTTTCCAAGATTCACCCCACCTATGGTGTGTAAAGTTAGGTTTTGGTGAACACACTTCTTTTATACCAGACTGAATTATTGCTCTAGCACAATCCACACATGGGAAATATGTTACATATATTTTACATCCTTCTAATTGGACACCATTTTTCCCAGCTTTATAAATAGCGTTTCTTTCAGCGTGTTCTACCCACATATATTTTTGTGGTTTTTCATATCTATCAAGTTTATTTATATCAGCATTGTTAGGTAAACCGTTATAACCTATAGATTTTTCTGTATTGTCATCACCCACAATCACAGCACCAATTTTTCTATTAGGGTCTCTAGACCATTTAGATATGTGTGAAGCTAAATTCATAAATCTATCATCCCAATCAGTTGAAATATTATCTTTTTTCATTTTTAAATATAATTTAAATAAGATAATAATATAAATATTTTAAAAATTAAACATTTTCACCATCATTTAGTTTGTTATCACACAACTCAATTAGATGTCTATGAAGATGGTAAAAAAAAGTGTTTATTGGAAATTAAGGTCTAAACCCTTTAATCTTTTTTCGAGTAGCTGCACTTATTATTGTTTCTAGGAAATTTATTCTTTCCTGTATTTTACTACTGACTATTTGTAATAAATCTAAATCATATTCTGAGTTTACCCAATTAATAAAATCATCACTACTAAAAGGAGCTTCATAGTTATCTAAATCTACTTCTTCTTCTTGTAGTTTATTAAATAACTCATTTACTTGTTTCTCTGTCAGTATAATTTTAGACATCTTTTTTATATAATAAATATAGAGTAATTGTACTTTATATTAATTTTTATATATCCTTATAAAAAAAAATATTATGGGAAAAATGAAAAATTTATTTATGATAGAAAGAGAAAACCAATCACTTAATGATGACTACTTAGATGATTCATTTCATTATGACTGTTGGTTAAAATCAGAAATGTTAAGGTCCACAGATGGTCGAAATTTTAATTCTCTATCTGAACGTAAGGACAAAGATTTAGATGACTCAAAAAAATATTGATTTTTTTTACCTAAAAAATTTCTTTTTTTGTACCTAGGATTAGGTATAACTAGTTTAAATTGTATTATCATATTTATTTTTATTTTGTAGTACAAATATAAAAAAATATATCAAAACAACTATATATTTGATTATTTATTTTTATATTTACACTAAAATCTAATACAATGAAATTAAGTACAAAAGACAAAAAAATATTAGGTGTATGTGGTGGTATCGCTGAATACCTAAATGCTGATGTTACACTGACAAGATTTATTTTTATATTGTTATTTATATTCCCAGCTACACCAGCTATTTTAATATACATAATTCTATGGTTATTAATGGAAAAATAATTTATATCCTTTTTTGATTTTCTAAAAAATCACTATATATATTATAGCAGCATGCGTTAAAGCAAAAAGAAAAAAAGCAAGCTATTTAAATAGCTTGCTTTTTTAATGCTTGGAAAATCCAAAACTAATTTTAGAATTTATATGTCTATTAAGAATATTTATAAGATATGAAAAACGATATCCGTAAAGTTTTAAGAGAATATTGGGATAACCAACAAGACAAATGGGAGTTGTTAGAAATGGATGTTCGTGCTCTCACAGATAAAATTATTGAACGTCACAAAGATAATTGGGGTGGAGACCAATACGCTGTTATTAATGCAATACAACAAGTATTTGAAGATATGTTCGAAAAAGTACCAATTAATGAAGTCATAGATAATATTAGAAGTGGGGAAGATAAATTAAAAGACTCCACTACTACTCTTATTGGGTCACAACATTATAAAGGTTGGGGCGATAATCAGGGTTATTATAATGAGACTATAAATAAAGACATGTTTTTTAAATTAATAAAAACAATAGTCGAATACACCCCTTGGGAAAAAATAGAAAAAATCAACGATGATGAACATTACCGTTGGGCGGAAATTATAGACCCCATAGTTAAATTATTTGGTGTTAAAGATATAAACTATTCATCAGACGGTCTGGGCACAAGAATGTGGTTTACACTTAAAAACCCTAAAAATTATGATGGTATAAAAGATGGTACCATCACTAATGTTAACCAATTAGAAATACCCGAAATAAAAACTTTTGAAGTTTATATGGAACAAAGTGACCTTGAAAGGGTAGCTTATAAATATACTGTAACTGTTGTGGGTTATGATAAAGACTATGTTTATAATACAGTAAAATACGATGAAGATAATTTATATAATTGGTACGACCATGATGATAGTAAGGGGTTTGATAGGGAAGTGTACCACTCGGAGCCAATAGAACAAGAAATTTTATCAATAAAAGAAGTATAAAGATTTTAAAAGTATTTATATATTATGAAAAGAAAAGTATCAAACAAAAACATTAGAAAAGTTTTAAGACAAATTATTAGTGAAGGTCACGATTCTTCTTATATGGCAAAATCACAATTATACAATATAGCAAGAAAAGCTCAAAGTATGTTTAATAAACTTGAAAAAGGTCAACCATTAGATGATTGGATGGAATCACATATAGCTAAAATGGACAGTATGATGGATAGTGTAAATGATTCTTTCACATATGACCACCATGAAGGTAAAGGATGCCCTAAAGGGATGTACTGGTGTGAAAAAGACCAAATTTGTAAACCAGATTCACAAAATATGAATTTAATTATCTCAACACAGGACATGATGGAACAAGACTTTACTGTAGAACCTCAAATACCAACTCAACCAAGAGAAAAAGATATTAGAGGAGTATTTGGTGATAAATACGGTCCTTATATCCCTATGGATGTTTTAAGGTATATGAGAAAAAATCCAGAAGCTATAATTAAAAGATTGTATGGACTTTATGGTGATAAAATTTATGATTATATGCCAAAATAATTTTAGTAAAAAAAATAAAAATGGCTAAAATATTAATTACAGAAAGACAATTAAAAAGACTAAGTAAATTAGTTTTAAAAGAACAGAATAGTAAACGTAAAGTTGTTCCAACACATAAAGTACTATCACAAAAAAAATAATTACTTACTAAAATTTTCAGTTGCTGGTAACTGAACAGTTATTATTAAATTTAATTTTTTATTGTAAGTAATGTAATCTCCATATTAATACTTAAATGTTTTTACTTTGTGAGGTATATTTATAGTAAAATAAAATTGTCAAATAAAGATATTTAAAATGAAAAAAAATTTAATTAACGAAGACATCAGAAAAATGATGGGACTTATTGATTACGATAGAGGTAAAACTTTAACAGAAAATAAGACTAGACAATATTTGTCTGAACAAAATGAGGATGATGTTTTTATTTCTCTCAAAAATGAATTAAGTAGAGCCTCACAAGGACCGGGAACAAATGAGGATAAATTTCTAAATGCGTTTAACCTTATCCCTGACGATAGATTCGATGAAATGATAGAAAAATTAATGACCACTAAAATGGTTGGTGAAGATGGTCTAAATGAGTTAATTAAAAGTGAATTTGATAGGACAATACCTACTGATGTTGAGGTAATCCGAAAGATAAAGATTATTTTAGATAAAAAAAGTAATAAATATACTATTGATTTAACACCAGCACCAAATAAAAAATATCCGAGCAGTTTAAATATAATATCTAAAGGTGAAATGTCAAAAACAGAAGAACCTAGAGGTGAAATGTCAAAAACAGAAGAACCTAGAGGTGAAGGTAAAGCTTCAGTAAGAAGAATATTTATAAAATATCCTTGTGTTCAAGACACAATAGACATTGCATCAGAAATTATTTACCCATATAAAGAAAAGGATAACCAAGTTCTTATAACATTAGAAAATGGGGACAAGATGTTAGTTAGTACAGCTGGAAAATATGTAGCTATAATTGGTGGTAATAAAAGTTCCGGTACTATAGAATGTGAAGGTGACCTTACTCTTGATGATGAAGAATTAACTTTGTCTGAATCAAGATATATTTTTGAACAAACTTTCGGTTCAATTAAATTAATTCCAAAATCTGAAGTTGCTGGTAAAGAGGTTACAAAAGGAACAAGTGGTCCTTCGGGAACAAGTGGACTTAGTGGTTCATTTACTAGAACAGATGTGACATATGCAGATATAGCTGCTGGTAAAGGTGAATTCAAAAAAGGTGATAAAGGTGAAGAAGTTAAAAAAGAACAAGAAGAATTAAATAAATCAAACAAAGTAAATCCTAAATTAAAAGTAGATGGTATGTTTGGCCCTAAAACTGAAACCGCTGTAGGCCAAGTTGGTGGTGAAAAAGTATTTAACAAAGCTGTAATTGATATGTTAAGTGGTCAATCAAAAGCTACTGGTGAAGCTGCTGGTGAAGAAGTCACACAACAAGAAGAAAAGAAATTAGACATGGTTACTGTTGAGAAAGAAAAATCTGATGCAGAAACTTTAAAAAACCAAGTAAAAGATTTAGAACAGGCAATTAGTCAACAACCAACTAAAGAACAATGTATGGATTTAATTGCTACAGCCGCTGCTGGTATTAAAAAAGGTGTTAGAGTAAGTGACACATCTACATTAGAACAATGTTATAATAGTTACAATTTTGGAAAAATTGGTGATGGTTCCAAAAAAGTTAAAAAAGCTTATGGCCTAAAAGGAAAAGGAAATTAATAAAAAATTATGGATAAATTAAAACAATTATTTTCAAAAGTAAAAAAGTGGGTTAACACCAAAGGTTTTTCTGCTTTAGTATCTCTAGGTGTTGGTGTAGGTTTATGGGTTTTTGGGTATAAAATTTATGCTGGTATAGCTTTCGGTGTATTTTTAACCAAAAATTGGGACATTATTAGAGGTTGGTTAAAAAAATAAAGAAAAGGGACTTAAGTCCCTTTTTTTATGCACAATTATAACATATTTATAAGTATGTTGTACATCAATGAATCAAAAAAAAGAACTAATGTAATATCTAACAATCTACCTTTAGATTTAGATAATAGACTTTATACTCTACTTTATTTATTTGGTGGGTTTAATGTGGAGGATGTTTTACGATTTACAGAAAAAGCAACCAATAAAAAAATATCTGAATTACAACATAAAGTATCAAACTTCCCATCAACACAAAGTGAAGTTATGCCATTTTTAGGTGGGTTAGAATATTTAAAAAATTCAAAAGAATATTTAGAAATTTTAGACTTATTAAAAAACAATCAAAAAAATTTAAATGAAAATTTAGAAATAGGACCTGACGGATATCCTACAATTGATACTCATCCATATTTTTTAGAGTATATAACTCCAAAATTAAAAAAAAGTCTATTTAAATTGTGGGATAAAAAAGGTAAACAAGATATAAATGATTTAAAATTATTTGGTGTTGATATTACAGGTTATGATGCAAACTATTTTGATAATGTATATGGTATAGTATTTCCTTTACTAGTTTTAGAATGGAAAGGTGGGATACAAAATACTGATTTCGCTAAACTTAAAGGATTTACTGAAATAACACAACTTGAAGAAAAACCAATAAATTTTAAAATTGAGCCAATATCATACGATTACCAATTTGATGAATCAATAAGTTTTGGAGATGCAGGTTGGTCTTGTTGGAATATAAGAATTTTAATTGATAAGGATGCTATAGTAGATAATTATACTGTTTATTTGGGACAAAATTCATCTATTAAAATTACTGATTTATTTCCACAAAAATATTTAAATAAAGAAATTAGATATAAAAATTTTAATAAAACACAATTAGAGTTATTGTACAAAATGTGGGAACAATATGAAGAAGTAGCGTGTGAATATTTCTGTAATTTCTGTGAAGCTGAGATAGTATTAGTTTAAAGACCTTTTTCTTTTTCAATATATTCATTATTACTAATTAAACAATTTAAAAAATCTCTAACTTTAGTTCCTAAAGTGAAGTCATTAGGGTTATTTTTTTTAAGTTTTTGTAATTCATTAATTACTTCTATGTAATATTCTTTATTTTTAATTTTTTCTTTCATGTTTAATTTATTTTAGTTGTTCCACTTAAATTTAATGACAGTTGATTTGGGTCGTTAGTTTTATTTCTTCTAATATATATAATTTTTTCTTTTCCTTTTTTAATAGTTCTAGTATGAGCTTTTACAAATGTCCCATCTTTTCTTCTATATTCCTTTATCTGTACTTCAATATACGCATCCATTATAACAAAATTAAATAATTTTTTAGACTTTGTCACTATTTATTATAAAAAAAGAATCATGAATTTAAATCATCCACGTTGGGAAGGTCATCAGTTTAATATGAGAAGAGCCAATCCAGTACATTATAATAATTCTGCTGCTGAAACTTCAAGAATTAGAAAATTACATTCTTCACTTAATGAATCTAATAAAAAACAATTAAATGAATGGGGAAGTTCAGACCAATATTATTTCAACCAATCAATACACCGAGATTTAGGAGAACCTGATACAATGCCAAGTCCATTTTCTCCTGAGTTCCAATCTGCAGTTGAATCGGCAGTTGATTTCTATTGGGACGATTGGGACGAGTATCGAACTGATTATGAAGGTTTAGTAGACCATGCAAAAAGAATATATCTTAGAACTTATTTCCCTGAAAAATTTTCAGCGTTGGTTAGAATGTTTGAACCTGGTAACGATGATGATGTAGATGATAATGATTTATTAAATGAATGGGCTACTTTAAGTTCTGATAAAGGACAATTAAATATGGAACCAGAAAACCACGCATTATCAGATGATAGACATGGTTTAGTGGTTAACCATTTGAACGAAGTAAATAGATACATCAACCAAGAGTCTTTACACCAATTCGTAGAAGAAGTAAATAAGGTTGAAGAAAGGTTGGGGTATGTTAAGAAAAATCGTTAAACGTTACCCCAAGAAATATTTTTTATTTTAATTTTTCTTTCATTGTTCCACGTTATACGTGTAGATATTCCGAACAACTTTAAATAGTTAGCGATTTCGTTTTTAATATTATTACGTATATGGTCTCTAATTTTTTTGTTATGTTCACGACCCCACACAATATTATAAAGATTAATAGTGTTTCTTTTAACAACAGCAACCTCTTCTATAGGTGAAAGAATTATAGGATTACCCCAACCATTTTTATGAGTAATTTTACCAGAAACCACAAGATTAACATATAATTCATTAAAACTAGAACGATTTATTGGATTTTCATCAAGCCATTTTTCACACGAAACACCAATTCTTTGAATTCTAATTTTAACATCCACACCTTCATTTCTACCTTCAGTTATGGTGTTAAGTGTGAATACTTTTTTTTTGATTATTTTTGTAATTTCTTTAGGTAGTGATTTCAATTTATTCGTATTATTTTATTAATTGATAACACAAAGATAATTAAAAATATCATAACAAAAAATAAAAGAGTAATTAATTTATATTTATTATTATAGAAAACAATTAGCATGAAAATTAAATTATCAGAAGAACAATATAAAGCATTAATTAATGAAATTGGTGGTTATGATGACCCTATTATTGGTATGCAAGATGAATCGTCTATAATTAAACAAATTTTGGAGGCTCATACACATTTAAAACAAGGTATGGATATACTTACAAGATTAATACCTGGTATTATAGTTCAAGATAGGTTAAGGTCTGAATTAAGTTATGTTAGAAACCAATTAGTTGACCCAATGAATGAATTTAATGGTCTTTTGAGAAGGATTATGGGTAATCAAGGTCAAGGACATGAAATAGATAGAGAGTTAGACGAATCAAAAAAAAAAAGTAAGAAGAAAAAAGACGCGTGTTATTACAAAGTAAAAAGTAGATATAAAGTCTGGCCTTCTGCTTATGCATCGGGTGCTTTAGTTAAGTGTAGAAAAGTAGGTGCTAAGAACTGGGGTAATTCAACCAACGAATCAGAAGAAATCCAAGAAAAATGGTCCAAATCAGAAAGAGAAAAAAGGGCAAAAAATTGTGATAACCCGAAAGGATTTACCATGCAACAATTTTGCAAGAATCAGAAAACTAGGTCAAAAGAAGGTGAAAAATTAAATGAAAGAAAACTAACTTCAAAACCTAGTTCTGAAACAAGTTTAAGAGATTGGTTCAAAAGAAAGGGCGCTAAAGGTAGTACTGGAGGTTGGGTAGATTGTAATTCACCTGACGGAAAAGGTGGTTACAAATCTTGTGGAAGACAAGAAGGTGAAAAAAGAAGTAAATATCCAGCTTGTAGACCTACTCCAAGTGCTTGTAAAAAATATAAAAAAACTAAAGGAAAGTCTTGGGGTAAAAAAGCTTCTAAAAATGAATCTATATCTGAAGGTTTACAATATCATATAAATAATAATATTCCGTTAGTTGAAAACATTTATAGATGGGGGTCAGAGGGGTTTTTTAATTTAATCAATGAAACTAGAGAGTTATATTATAATGGTGATATTGAATTAAATTCTATAGATAAAGAATTAATTGAAACAAATATAGGTGAAAAAGCTATATTTGAAAATAAGAAAGTTTGGTTAGATATTCCAATGGAAGACATTGAGTATTTAACAGAAGAAGATAAATTTAAAGGTAAAAAATCTGGTTCACCACAAAGAGACTCTTCAGGTGGCAAAGCCTATAAAGTTTATGTTGCTGGTTGTGCTAAGAAAACAGATACAAATCCAAGAGGTATTAAATTAATTAGATTTGGTTCGGGTGGTTTAAAAGCTAAATTAAATAACCCTGAAGCTAAAAAATCTTTTAACGCTAGACATGGATGTTCAGAAGGACGACATAATGATAAATGTAAGGCAGGTTATTGGTCATGTCGCCTCCCACGTTACGCTAAAGCGTTAGGACTTAGTGGAGGAGGCACATGGTGGTGATATGAGTTTCCCTTTTAAAGAACATATAAAAAACGGTTATCATATTAGAACATTCTCTGAGGATATAAAAGAAGATGAATTAGTTTGGCATAGAGATAAAGAAGACCGAATAGTTGAATCAGTAGGTGATACAAATTGGGAGATACAATTAGATAATGAATTACCTAAATCACTTACAGAAACTATTTATATACCAAAAGAGACATACCATAGAGTAATAAAAGGTAGTGGTGAGTTAATAGTTAAAGTTAAAAAATTATGAATATTGTAATAAGTGAATCACAATATAAATTATTGTTAGAAGAAAATAATGAACTATTCAAAAGAGTTAAGTTACCATATGATTATAGTGACTTAAAAGAATTTGTTGGTCCAGAAACTATGTGGGAACATTACAATAGACACTATAAAGGTTATACTGATAAATTAAATGAATCTTTTTCACATAGAAAAAATCCTCCAACTGACATTTTAGCTATAATAAAAAATATAGATAAATACAATACTTTTGTTAGAGACAACGCTGGTGGATATTACAATCACAGTTTATTTTGGGATTACATTACACCAAAATCAACTAAACCATCTTTAGAACTTAGTAAAAAAATAGACAAAGATTTTGGTAGTTTATCTAAATTAAAAAAGGTTTTTAGTGAACAAGCTATTAAAGTCTTTGGTTCTGGATGGTGTTGGTTGGTATATAAAGATGGTAAACTAAAAGTTGTAACTACACCTAATCAAGATAATCCATTGATGAGTGATTTGGGTAAACCCTTATTGGGTTTAGATGTTTGGGAACACGCTTACTATCTTAATTACATGTCTAATCGTAAAAAATATATTAAGAATTTTTGGAAAGTTGTCAATTGGGATACTGTCTCTAAAGAGTTTAATTTGGTAGTTTAATTTTTTTTACTTATCTTTGTATTATAAAGAAAGTATATGACATTAAAAGAATTAAAAGAAGAGTGTAGAAAAAATGGATTAAAGGTTTCGGGGACTAAAGATGAGTTAATAGAAAGACTTAAAAAACCAACCGAAAAAGATATTTCAACGGATACAACAAAAAAATTTTTAACTATAGGGTTTAGACTAGGTGACCCTAAAAAAGAAAAATTAAAACGTTTATTAGTTAAAGGTCTCGCTAAGTTTAAATATTATTCTTGTGATATATATTACTATCGTGTAGATAAAAAATCTTGGGTGGAAGTATTAAAATCTTAAAAAATATTATAAAATATTGACTTATCGTAATTTTTAATATATTTATCTTTGTCTTACCTAATAGGGTAAAACTTTATACTTTCCTCATTATAGAAAAAAAGGGACTATTCGTCCCTTTTTTTTAGATACTTTCTCTCCTTTTTTTTAGTTTAATTTATTTAACTAGTTACATCTATAAATATCACTTAAAAAGTATAAAATTTAATTTATTTCCAAAAAATTTGAATCAAAACAAGTGTAAATGCTAACACTAATGATAAAAATGTTTTGTTACTGATACTCTCACCCAAAAAAAACCAAGTACAAAAGGCGAATACAACTATACCTAAACTAAACGCTAAAAATCTCTGTGGCCACAAAAGTCCATTAAAACCACGATAACCTAACCTAGTAGCCTCAATAAAAAAGTAGCTGATTGGGATTCCTAACAATGACAATAACAAAGTATTTTTTTCAAACCACTTCCAAATAAATTGCCCATTTAATTGAAACCACACACTTATTTGTCCAATAGATATAAATAAAATAAAAAGTAAGATATCTTTATTCATATTAATAATGGTAGTATTTTTATTTAAATAAGTACATGATATTTATTAATGTATGCAAGAATATAAACCTAAAATACAAAAAGAGTTATTAGAACTTTATATTGAAAAATTTTGGCCGAGATGGAGAAGAGAATTGTGGAATAAAGCTTATCGGACATTTCATCCAACTACATATAGGTTGGGTTTTTCTACTCCCGAGGACAATTTTTCGGATACGTTGGAATTTTTGAGTGACGAAGTAGTATCTGAAGGTACAAAATTAGGTTTACTTAATCCTGACACACTTAACAGTTTTCCTAAATTAAAAGGTAAATTGATTTTAAGTTTAGGAACTAATTTAGATTGGGTAAGTAGTATGTTACTTTATTCAGTAATATACGATTTAGTTATGGATTTTAGATGTTATAAAGGTGAGGAAGGTATTGACCCTAATTGTGAAGGAAGATTTATGGATGATTTCAACTGTTTACAAGATATTTATGAAACATTGTATGATTTTATGTTGGAATTAGAGAATTTTGGGGTACCTGTTGGTGATTTAATTGGTAGTGAAAAATTAAAAAAAATACCATTAGTAAATAAAACAAAGTGTAAACATAAACATAGATATTTGAGGATTAGTCCACTTTATGTGAAGTGTCACACTTGTGGTGATGAAATATACGAACCTTTAGAACTTGGAAAAACTTGGAGAGGTCTTGGTGTTGATGGTGAAGGAAATGTTGTAGATGATGAAGGAAATATAGTAGATTATGAAAACACTAATGAATTATTACAAGAGGCATTAGAAGATGACCAACAAGTTAAATTTCTTTTAGATAATATAGATTTGGTTAAAATAATGAAAGGACCAGATTCTATACTTTTATCTGATTTTGTTGAGGGTTTACGTCAATGGTCTAAGTATAATCCAATAACAACTGATTTATCACCATTTTTAACTGACCCAGAAACAATGTTTAAA
>Ga0208898_1000922_pt1 | contig 20911 bp, 14 predicted proteins | sample VirMetDEL_Mar_4_FD_184513 | JGI IMG/M metagenome (GOLD analysis project Ga0208898, IMG submission 184513) | Aqueous microbial communities from the Delaware River and Bay under freshwater to marine salinity gradient to study organic matter... | ecosystem: Environmental > Aquatic > Marine >...
TCCCATCACTATAGCACGAACACTTGTCTGTGTCACGCTTGTTACTGAAAGACCTTCGTAACTTAATCTTAGTGCATAACTAAGAGTTCCACCACCACCTAAATCAGGTAATAAATCTATGTCTTCATCTATAGGTCTATTACCAATAGTGTCTATGCCTAGACTTCCACCTTCTTTGAGCATTAATAACATTGACATTATGACAACGCTAGTACTAACCCAAGACTTGGTTTGCTTGCTAATGCTGCATTAATTGTATTTGTTAAACTTGTTTCTAAATTATCAAAATCTGTTGTCAATGATGTTTCTTTTGCAGTTATTCTATCGTTTTGGTCAGCTATATGACTAGAAACAACTGCCATTCTGACAATAGTTCCTGATGTGTGTTCAGGTAATACAGTAGAAGTATATCTTCCTTCAATATCTCTACCAACATTTGTAATTGTTGTTCCTGAACTAGCTTTAACTACAATAACTTCACGACTACCTGCTGTATCAGGTGCGACTACTAGATAATACCAAGTATCTTCATCTCCTAATGTTGCACTAATAGTAGAACTACCATCGGTAGTAGGTGCTTGTGAAAGTGTTGTTCCTGTACCACTAGCACCAATTAAACTTGATGCAAGTGTACTTTCATAAAAGTTTACAATTTGTGTTTCTCTATCTGCCATTATGCTCCATACCTCATTATACCAAAGGCTGATATACCTGGTGTCATCTCTGATGTTATATCTGAAATAACTGGTTGTCTAGTACCTCGAACTGTAATTATAGCATACTGCATAACACTACCTCTTTCAACATTAGCTTGAATTGGATAACTAATTCTCTCTACTACACCTTTTATAATTTCTCCAGGACTAAAAATCTCTAATGTTACAGATGTACCTTCTAAGTTTCTTAAAGAAGCATAAAGACTATCACCTAAACCTTTTACTTTTATAGGTTTTCTATTGGGCCTATTTACTCTATCAGATATATTGATAGGTATTTGTGCAACAACAAGTTCAGGTCTTGCTAATGCACGAAACTGAATTGATTTTATTTTTGGTGTATCTAAACCATCATCTGATTTTAAAACTATCTTTCCAATAATATATCTTGAAACTTCTGCTATTTGTTTTTCTTCATCACCTATTCCTGATGATTGTGTTAATGCTCTAACAAAAGAACTATCAGTAGGATTATCTAATGCTTCAAATTTTGTTGAGTAATACAATTCTGCTGATATAGCATTTTGCATATTAAATGTAGATATTTCTGCACCAACAAATTGTTTGCTTTCTGCTGTAAAGAAATCTGCAGCAGACATAATTAAATATCCTTCGCTTTCATAAGTAGATGTTTCTTTATACACATCAGAACTTGCTACAGATATAATAAACTTTCCATTACCTTGGGTAATACCTTTTACTAAACCATTACCACTTGTTTGTAAATCTCTAGCAAATCCTGCAGTAGGTAAATAATATCTCCATAGGTTAGTTTCATTATCTCCTTCATTGACACCCATGTAAATACTATCTCTTGATACAAACATTGCATGAGGTGTAGTATCAACATCATCTACAATAAATTCTTTTATTAATTGTCTATTAGCTAAAACATATAAGTCATCAGCAACAACTAAATCTGCACGATAAAATCTTCCAACTGATACAGTCTCTTCTTTAGTTCCTAAAAATACAATACCTTCAGATGCTGCCATAGAATGTATTTGTTCAAATGGTAACTCTGATTGGCCTTTTAAAGTTAATGTACCATCAACATCTTTAAGTGAATACACATGATGATTAGTACTACCTGCAAGCACTACTGCACCTGCATCTATAACTGATGTAAATTCGTGTGTAGGTTCTAAAGTTACAATAGCATCTACTATTGCAAAATCAGATGCCCAACTGTCTGCAAATGGGTCGCCTTCCCATAGGTATTCTGCATCTCCATCATTAGCTGTAACTACTAATCTATCTTTTACAAACCAAACACCTGTAAATATTCCACCAGTAAAACCTGTATTGTGTACATCCCAACCATGACCACCTGGTTCATAATGTACAAACTGTGTATTAGTTGTTCCTGTAGTTCCAGTGGTAAGATAAAGTGTATTTCCAAATGTAGCAATACCTGTAATATCATACAGTATTCCTGTAGAAGTCATTAAATCCCAATTTTCACCATCATCTGTACTTTCATAAACAGATGAACCATCAACTACATAAATGTTTCCATTCGTAGTCCTAACCATATAATTGTTGTCAGAACTAAAACTTGTCTCTGCACCTTTTACATCTTTGTCTGCAGTTGTATGTAGTAAATGTATGTGATAAGAAGTTTCATCATCTCCATGAAATACATCAATACCTTTACTATCCCAAAATCTTGTTGTATCTTTTTCTGAACCACTTGTTCTGTGTGCTGTATCCAATCCTTGACCACCGCTAAAGTTATTCCTGGAATAAATACGACCTAAGTTAGATGTAAAATCTTCAGGGTTTTGTTTAACATTTATTTGTCCATCTTCAACATTAGAAGATTGTATGGTCATTTCTCTTCCAGGTCCAATAGCACTTCTGTAAAGATTATTACCTAATCGAATATCATATCCATATCTTTTAGGATTTTGTACACTTAAAGTATTAGCAATTCTAGGCACTTGGATATACCACGCTGTTTAAACTGACAGGTTCAGGGTATCTAGCTCTTAGGTCTTTTCTTGCTTGATTGATTAGTACTTGCTGATATTGAAGCAAAGAATTTCTAATATTAGATGATGAGTTAATTGGATAATTCTGAACTTGCATTTGTTCACTTATGTAATCTGCTGTATAGGTAGGTATATCTTTACCTGCAATCATTTGAGCTGCAACACCTGCCATAATAATAGCTTCATACTCTGTTTCTAATCCTATGTCTGCTAAGGTAGATGCTTCATTTGTTACCTCACCAAATTTTTTCTTGAATGTGCAATGAACATTTACACCATTAGTAACACCTGTAAACTGTACGACTTTACCTGATGCAGTTACAGAAGTAGGTACATCTATAAGTTCCATAGCCACTCCTCTAAACTGCACTGAAGTTTCACTACCATCTGCAAGTGTTTGATACTGTGATACTGCTGCTAAAGGTGCAACAATTCTATTATCATCATCACCAGTTAATGCTACATATCCTGTAGCACTGGCTATTGTTTGTGTTTCTACTGCATAAAGAGTAGGATATAAATTTTCTATTTGGTCTTTGACTGCATTAAAAACATTTATTCTAGGAAATGGAGGAGTAATTTTTATAACAGCTCCTGCAAGATGTTCTGAAGCAGTTGTACCCCTAACGCCTCTAGTAACAGTAATACTGTTTGTAACAGCATTTAATTCTGTACATATCATAAGCTCTTGGCCTATTTCAATTATTGTACCTGTATCTAAAGCATCTTCTTCTTCTACAGATAATAAATCTCCATTAAAACCAACTGATGTTTCGCTAGCATCTATACCACTGGATAGAATAGTGTAACTAACAATGTCTTCCATTGGTTCAAGATACTCTCTATAAACCCTATCAACTAGGTTTCCTATAGTTGTACTCATGTTACTTCCTTATGCTGAATGAAATACTAACTGAATAACTCTGTCTGCAACTTCTGCTGTACCTGATACAACTTTAATTGCACCAACTCCTGCCCATCCTGATGGGTCAACTCTAACATGGCTATCAGCAGTAACTGTATAAGTTACATCAGTACCATCAGTTTCTTTTAATGCTTTAAAAGTTCCTCCAGTATTTGTTGATGCGACTTGGAATGTTACAGCAGTGCCTGTCATAGCTGCAGGAAATATAATTCCTGATAATAATAAACCATCTGTATCTATTGCAGTTGATACTGTTGTATTTTCAGATATATCTATTGTTACAGCTTTTGTCTTAAATAAATTCTTACCTGCTACTGGCATTTATTCTCCTAAATCTTATTTTTATATTCTAACAGAAGAAAAGGTGGGAGGTGGAATTCCCACCTAATCTTCAAATATTTATCTTTAGCTTACGCCATTGATAACTGCGTGATATTCGGCAGGTCCTTTATCAAGACCAATTTCCATATAAACACGCTTTGATACTGCGGCTGCATCATCATTATCTGTATCTTCTACGAAGACACCACCTTTACCTGGGATGTTTAAGAAACAAACATCTAAGTAAGCAAGGTCCAAAATGAATGCTTGGTCAGCAGGAACGAATTCGTTAACTGCTAGTCCAATGTTTCCAAATGGAGTAATGATACTGTCAATATTGACACCTGCAATGTTTCTATCTCTAGGCAATACTGCCATTTGGTTAGAACCACTCTTAACAAGGTTTTGGTTCAAGTCTAAGATTGAACCTGGTCTTGCGAAAAGTACAGGGTTTTGCATTGGAGCTCCTGCATCATACATTAATTTTAATGTTTCTGCGAGTGCATCAAAGTCAAGACCTTGTGCATCTCCTGCTCCATTACCTGTTGTATCGTGGGCGTATGCTGATGAACCATTTCCTGATGCTACCCATTCTGCGATGCCTCTCATCTCTCTTGGGTTACCATCTGTTCCATCATTGAATGTAGCATTAAAGAATTCCCACTCAACTTCTCTTGCGATTTTGCTAAGTAGTTCTTCTAATTGAAATGCCATTTCATCTTGCACTGGGTTAGAACCTTCAAATGCTGCTGTTCCAGTTCCCATAGCTTGTGAGTTCAAATATCCTGTAGATGCCAAAGCGGAGTAGGTAAGTTTAATACCTTGGTTCCAAATTTGAACACAGTCTATTGCAGAACTTCTGCTTCTACCAAAATAAGCAGGTTGTCCACCTTCAGCAACAGTTGTATATCCTGATACTGTAGGTGTATCTACTTTTTGGGTTTGGAAAACTGGAGAATTAAGAAGTTTACCACCTGTTAAACCACCAACCATTGATAGTAAAGGTGTTCTTCTAGCACCAACTTTGAATAGTTCGCCAGTAAAATTGTTAATTTCAGATACTGAAATTGGGTCTGGTGAGCCTATAGCTGCCATTATTTTCTCCTAAATTTTTTGGTTTAGGAGGCTTATTCTCCTAAACGCTACTTGTTTTCTAGCTCATTGAGAGCTTTTAATTTTGTAGCAATACTGTCTCTAACACGACCAGTTTGTTGAGCTTCAGCTATTTGGTCTTTTACACTTTGGTTGGCATTTACAGCTTGTGCTTGACTTGCAAGATTGTCTAATCTTTCCTGTCCTGCGTTTACTGTCTCACGAAAACTGTCTTGCTGCCCAAATACTTCTTCTCCAAATTCTTCGGCTACAAATGCTTTAAGTGCATCTGCTGCCAAATCGCCTTCGTACATTTGGTCGGCTGCTTTACCTATTCCTTTAGTCCTATCTAAACCTATTTGTTTAAACAAGTTATCTCGTTCTGCGATTTGATACTGTGCAAGTTCATCTCTAAGAGCTTTATTCTCTTCTCGAATAGCTTTCCAGTTCTTATCTTCAGAACCAGTTTCCTGGACTTCAGTTTCGTTAGTTACTTCTTCAGACATGTATTGTCTCCTATTCCTATAAATAATATTTTTGCAAGTGCCATTTATGTCATGCACTGGGACTACTACATATTATTTATTTTCCATGTCTTGTATGTAGGCATCAAGACAGTTCTCGTATCAAAGGTCTAGTTTAACCACCCGCACCTTAGTAGAGTGTCAAATTTATTATATCATAATTTATTTAAATGCAAGCTGTTTAAACAAGTAGTTATTGTGCTTCTAATCCTACTACTGCACCTTCTCTTGTTGTAGCGGCACCTGCTTGTATAGAACTTTCAGACACTGCTTCTGCTTGTGTTCTTCTTATTAATGATAACTCTTTTGGAGATAGTCCCGCTAATCCTATAGCTATATCTTCCTCTGTTATATCTATTCCTCTAGCTGAACCTACTCTCATTAAACCTGATAGTTCTTCAGTCCTAGAAAATACTGATGCTGCATCTCTTTGTGAAATATCAGCCTCTACAAACTTTTCTGCTGTAGTTAATCCTATTGTTGTACCTGCAATCTCTGCTTCGGCAAGTATTTGTGATACAAGTATTTGATTTTCCAATACAGCTTGTGCTATATCAGGGCTAATAAACATAGCATATAAAGATGTCTCATCTAATCCATATCCATATTGTTCATTAAATACTTCTAATACTTGGTCTTTATTATTAATTAATTGCTCATAACCAAACTGTAATCTAGCGGAAAACTCTTCTATGTTTACATCTCCACCAATAGCTTCTACTATTTCATCAGCAAATATATCAGGATTTAAATTGTAATTTCTAAGTTGGTCCTTCATACTATCTTTAAGTTCTAAGTACTGTAATTCTGTCATTCTCAATGAACCATCTTCTCTTCTAATACCAGGGAAAGCTCTAGCGAATGCATCACCACTTCTAACTGTAGCTAACGCTATATCAATACTTCCTGTTTCAGTCCATTTCATAATTAAATCATCAAGTATGTTTGAAGGAAAGTATGGATACAAAGCGGCTGCATCTGCTTTAGTAGGAGTATATACTTGTGTCTCCTCTTCAAATACAGGCTCTTTCTCTTCATCTTTACTACCATAAATATTTGAACCTTCAAAAGTTTTAAGAAAATCTTGTATTATACCTAATGCTTTGGCTTCTGCATTTGCTAACTCTTGTTCAGCCGCACTAACTGTTGGAACTCCAGTAGTAGCTACTACTACTTCTTCTACTTTTTTCTTTGGTACTGCCATATCTTTAGCATCTTTAATATCTGTATAACCTCTAGCTTGTGCAACTCTTGGGTCAGCAAAAAATTCTATTTCACCTGTGTTTGGATTTTTACCTACTGTAACCATTATCCAAATACTCCTGAATATGCTTGTGGTATTCTTGATGCTAAATCATCTAAGAATTGATTTTTAATTCCTGGGCTATCAAGAAATTTTCCTCTTACTTGTTTATCAAATTCCATATAATCTCCATTAGATTTAATTATTAAATCATTTATTGTATCTTTTTGGCTTGGTGTTAGCTCTACAATTTGATTTCCTGTAACGCCATTGATAAGTCTTGATGCTCTGTTTGAGTAGTATCCATTCCAGGTAGCATAGTTAGAACCTTTAAACATAGGATATAAAGTATCGTGTTGCATTTGTAATTCATTCTTAACACCTTCTACATCTCCTGCTCTTACTCTTGCGGCAAGTTTATAAAATGCTCCTGTTTGCTTCATAGCTTCGTATGCAGGAACTCCTAGAATATCTACAATATATCCTTTAGCAGTTGATTGACCTGTATTGACACCAGTAAATTTACCTATAAATGGTTGTAATACTTCAGGCAATAAATCTTTACCACCTAATAAATCTAAATAAGTTTCATCATCAATGTAGTCTAAGAGAGTATCTACTTCTTCTGCATCTATTTGAAATGTAGTTACTGCTGTTGCTAATGCTTCAGCTAATTCATTAATTGGTCCTTGCATATTCCTAGATATAATACCTTCTCTGATGTTGACAATGTTTGTAGAAATATCTTTTTTAATTCCATCAGGGTCAGAATAATATTTAACCATAAACTTTCTTTCATTTTCAGTAGTGTTTTTATACCAGGTTGTACCTGATAAATCATCTACTGATACAGGTACTCCAGTTAAACTAGCTGCTAAAAATGCTGCTTGCACATCTCTATCTAGTAACCACTTCATACCATTCTCTTGTGCTTGTGCTTGAAATTTATTTTCAACTGCATCAAAGACACCTCTATATGGTTCTTGTTCATCAGATTGCAATATCTCACTTACTAATAAATCTTCATGTCCTCTGTATGCATAACCATATTTAGATGCAAATTCTGTTGCATCTAATGATGTTGGTACTACACCTTCTGATAAAAAATTAGGATTATCTACTTTTGCGAGTATTGGAAAATCTCCTAGCTCTTCATCAGTGTCTAAATATACTGCATAGATAACACCATCTATTTCTATAATATCTTCAGGTTGAAATGCAAATTGATTGGTAAGCATTATTCTTTGTCCTTTCCAATAATTCTTTTGCCCACATCTGTAAGCGATGGTGCATCTTTACTTGTTTCTAAACCTTCTTCAATGTTTTCTTTAACCATCTTACCAAACTCTACAGGTCCTTTAACAGCACTTTCTAACAATTCGCCTGTGCCTTTTATAACACTTTCACCTATAGCAGTCATTAATTTTAACAATTTATAATAATTTTGTCCTGGTTGGTAATCTCTTATTCTTTGTGTAACTGGTCCAACTGGAGCATTAGCACTATTTTGGTTAAACTTTTCAGCAAAGCTCATATCTTCTTGGGCTTTTTCTTCTTGTTTAAACAAGGAGCTATCATCCTTTGTTTCAGGCCTTCTAGGAAATTTTGTATTTGGAGGTGGTGTTTCATTATAAAACCCTTCATCTACAATACTAAAGTCTTCTGCTTGTGTTTGGCCTGGTTGTAATACTGCTTGAATATTAGCAACATCTCTTAAATACCACTCGTAAAATTCTTCTTTGCTTTTAAATCCTGTAGAAATATAGTCTGTTATTGCACCTGTTTGTATCTCTGATGCTAACTCCATACCATTACCATATTGTATTTCACTTTTCATAGGGTTATCTCTAGTACCTTTGCCTGTCATATAGTAACTAGCAACATTATTCATATTGTCTAATGAAGGCAAGAATGCTTTAGCAAATCCTTCTTGGTCTTCTATATCTACATAAGGAGGGAACATTTTAATTCTTGATATATATTGTTTTACAATACCTTCCTCATCCATACTCTGATATTCTTCAGGGCCAGGGCCTTCAGGTGCTTGGTCATTTAATTCAGCACCAGTTCGTATAACAAGGCCTCCTTCTGCTATAAAAGCATACTCTTGGTCATCATCAAAGTAATCACCTTTTGACATAGCAACTAAATCACTACGCATCTCTTCTACTGTTTTAGCTCTATACCAATCTAATGGCCCAAATTCTTCATCCATTATGTGGTTCCTCCTAACTCTATTTGACCCATTGATGCTTCAAATAATTGTGCTGCATACTGTATTTGTTTTAATGCATCTACTGATGACATCTCTCTTTGTATATCAGGTCTAGCTTTTAAGTTTTCTGTAATAACATCTAATGAATTTAAAGGTGTAGGTATTTCTCCTTTTGCTTGTCTTAAAATATCATAACCTGGAATTACTAATGGTAATGCACTACCAGGTAAATATAGAGGGAATGTACCTTGTGGAACAGAACTAGCATCTCCTACTGTAGTTCCTAAAATAATATCTCTATCTGTAATAAGACTTTCTTCATAAGCTCTTTGAGATGCAGCAGAAGCTGCTAATCCTGTATTTACTTCATTAGCAAATTCAAGATAATCATTTTCGGTAAAGTTAATACCTAATATTTCTGATACTTGGTCAAGTATATCTTTTATTTGTCCAGGATTTGCTTTAGCTTGTTGTTCTAAAAATAAACCTTTTTGATATAGGTCAACAAAATCTTGTGTCTCTGTAAATATTTCTTCTAATTCAGCTAATGTACTTTCATACATAGGAAGTCCTGCAGCTAAATCTTTTTCCCATTTACCACTATCTGTAGCTTTGATGAATATTCTAGACATAAACTTAGCTTCTCTTTCACCCCATTGACCATACTCATCTGATGTAGGTGCATCCATTCCTGCTTGTACCATTCTTTTTTGTAATTTAAATATTTCAGTTGGGTCTATACCAGTAAAGTTTCTATACTCTGCACCTTTAGGAAATGGTGCATCAACCATTAAAGGATTACCTTCTTCATCAAACTGTACTGTAGAAGGTACTAATCCATCTCTATCTGTTTTATAACCCCAGTAAGGATGACTACTTCTGTATGTTCCATACTCATCACCTATGTATTCTCCTACTTCTGCACTTTCTTTAAACTTTTCTTCTTCTTCTCTAGTTTTTTTGTAATCTTCACTGTTAAGTGTTTTGTTAATGCTTGAAACTATTTCATCTACATCGTAAGCATTTGACTTTACTTTGCTGTTAAATTCGTAAGTAATAGAACCTGCTGCTTTACCAGGAGTAGGCCTATCTACTACAGAAGGATTATTTCTTATGTCATTATCTGCTGATTGTAATAATTCAGATAATGAATTAATGTCTGCTTCACCTGATACTTGGTTAAATAAAATTAATGTATTATCACTAAAAAAACCTCTTGTTGTTTCGTTTTGAATTAGTTGAAAAAGATTATATTCATTAGTTTTAGTATCTATACTTCCAAGTCTTTCGCCTACTTTAGTTTCTTGTATTTTATAAACAGCTTGTTGTAAATAAGCATCAATAATTTCAGGTATAGAAAGTTGTCCTACACCCATATCTGATATCTCTATAACATCTACACCGCTATCTTCTGCAGGTGCAGTTCCTTCTTCAAGGTCTAATATACTTTGTTCTTCTTGCTCTTCAGGGTCCATTAATTATCCTTCATATTCCTTGGGTTTACTGGGCTAATCTCATAAAACAAAACTTCATTTGCTAATTTAGCAAAGTTAGTTCCATCAGATTTAGCTACTATGTCTTCCCAAATAAATCTCATTAATTCTTGTGCTTTAAGGTAATCATTACTATCACCATAAAGTCTTCTAGCTTCTCTAGTAGAACCTGATATTCTTATAGATAACTTTTCTCCTCTAGAGTTAGTATAACTATATCTACCATTGTTTATTAAAACATCGATAACATTATCTCGTTCTTGTAAATATTGTACTACAAATGGATACTCGGGGGAATTTCTTGTAAGTTCGTAATCTTTCCAGGTAGCTAACTCACCCATAACTGTTTCTACAGTTGCTCGTTGTTGTTTACCAACAAAGTTATAAATATTAACTATGCCATATTCATCTTGAATTTTTTCTTTTGCTTCTTTGTAAGCATCATCCCAGTTTCTTTCAGGTTCAGTTTCACGAATTTCTTTTTTCTTTTTCTCTAATTCAAAGATAGCTTGTGATTGCCTCATAAACTGTGCATAGTCTCTAGGGTTTAAATTTCTAGTTTCTATGTCGTAGAATGCAGGATAATATAATTCATCTTCAATTTTGTCAGGTTGTATATAAATACCAGTATTTGGTAATGCACCAGGTTCTAATAATTCTTTCCTATCTCCTTCGTTCCACCAAAAGTAAGAATGTTCTTTTATAGGTTTCTTACCCATTGTCTCACTCTTAGATTGTGTTAATGGAATTGGATTAATACCAAACTTTTCTTCAAAATCTATATCGGTTTGCATATAGTCATATCCATTTTTTAATAACAATTCATCGTATTTAGATTTTAATACTTGTGTTGCCCACCAAGTTCCTTCTTTATCTTGCACTTCTATTCTTGGTTGAATACCAGTTGGCAATGTAAACTGTGTAGTTCCTCTAAATATAAATAAACTTCTAGCTTTCTTAAATGATTTTTCCATATATTTATCTATGCTTGTTTGGTCAGTTTGGTCAACTTTACCTGCCAATACATACGCTGTATAGGTATCCATTACTGCAGTACCAAACGCTTGTTGTCTTTCAGCACTAAAAGTATTTTCTGATGTAAAGAATTTTTTCATCCAGGCAGGCCATTGGTCAAAAGGATTACCTCTACCGAAAGAACCTAAAAAGAAATCTTGCATAATTTTAGGTACAGGTAATCTTTCTACAATAATATTTGCAGGTATTGTTACTAATGGTCCAAATCCAGGAGCGAAACCATTCTGTGCAATTAAGTTAAGTCCACTAGCATATCCAGGTATAGACACTCTTACACCTTCTGCTTCCATATCTTCACCGAATGCACTTCGTTGTGCTACTGCCTTTAACGCTCTACCACCAATACCAAATGTTAATATATTCAATGCATCAACATAGTTAAACATCATTTTTCCAGTTGTTGGGTCTTCTTCTAAGAAACCATTTTCACTATCCCAAGGTTTTGCAGTCTCACCATTGTCTATAGCTATTCTTGTTTTGTTAAACTTCTGTGGATTTTCTTGTATCAATTTACCCCATGATTGGAATACCTCTGCCCATATTTCAGGGAATGGTATGTACTTGTTAAACAAATCAGAAGCAACATGTCTATTAGAAGTTGAATACAATAATGTTTTAACTTGTTCCATAGCTTTTTGTTTTAAGATATCTTCTGCTTGTTTTAAAGAAGTAACTGTATTTTCTAAAGCAGGTTGTTTAGCGGCTTCAATTAAGTCATCCCATAATTTATTTCCATCTACCCATGCTTCTGCACCTTTAAGAAATTCTGCTCTAGTAGCATCATCCATATAGGCCATTAAATCTATAGCTTCTTCATAGAATGTATATCTGAACAATGGGTCTCTGTTTAATTTGTTAGATGGTTTAGCCAATAATACATCATAAGCTGTATCTAATATTTTACGATATTGTCCTAAATTAGCTCCTGCATAATTAGCATCATCAAAAAATCCTGCTGCAACTATATCTTCACCTGCAACCATAGTTCCACTTTCACTTATTCTTTGTGTGCCATCGAACTTAGCAGGTAATGATTGTGGTCCTAATCCTGCTCTATCTACTTCAGGAGTTAGTAACTCTATTAATTCTTTATAAAATGCTTCATTAGCTTTACCTTTAATACTTTTACCACCAAGTCTTGCTGAATTACCTTTAAGTAATTGGTTATGTTGTTTCCATTTAACCCAGTCTTTTCTGTTATAGACACCACCATTAGAAATCATTTCTAGTATTTGAGAATTATTAACTGAAGATAAATCACTTACAAATTTAGGAAATACTTTGTATCCATTTACAAACTCTACTTGTCTTGCTGCTTCTGCAGATATTTCAATACCAGTTTGTGGATTTATTATTTTATGTTCTGCTCCTACAAGTCTTGCAATTCTATATTGAACACTCTCTAAATATTCTTTTAATGCTTTATCACTTCTTAGATATACCTTGTCTTCAGCATTAAAACTTCTAGCTACTAAATCTTGTAAGAGTTCTTTACCATCTCCTCTTAAATAACTAAATGTTTCATCAAGTCCTATATCTGCAATTCTTACAGCAATAGGGTCTGTTGCTAATATTTCTATTTCAGTCCATAATGCTTCCCAGTATCTTGGATTTATTCTTTTTCCATTAGGTAAATACTTATCTACCTTGATAAACATATTTTCTATTAAATCTTTACGACCAGTTTTAAACGCAGATGTAACTGCTTGCTCACCAAGAGAAGATAGATATTCAGGAGTGTTATTAAATAAACTGCCACCAGGCATTCCTCTTGCTGCACCTTTTACTTCATCAACAGTTACTTTTAATGCATCAAAATTAGATTTAAACAATGCTTCAAGTACTGGTTTGTTAATAACACTATCGTAATTAATTGATGCTGCACCTTTGCCCACTTCTACTCTATGTAAAAATATTAAACCTTCATTATCTCCAGTAGCTAGTGCTTTACCAAATCCGCTATCTATTGCTAATTGTTTATTTGCTACATAAATACTTTCCTGGAAGGCATTAATACCTATCATTGCAGCATTGCTAATAGCATTTTCTCCACTTAACCCAATAGATACATCTATCATTATGTTTCCATCTTTATCTGTATAAACACCGACTGCATGTTTATCTTTACCTAATAAAGCAACTGTGTCATCATCAAAGAATAAATTGTCTATTTGTGTATCTAAGTATTCTGCAGGAGTAAGGTTTACTTTGGCTGCTTCTTTTTCTATAGTTCCAAGATTACCAATAACCATTTCTTTATCTTTATACGCAGATACGAATACATCTCCTTCAGCAGGGCCTCTATATCCTAAATCAATAAATTGTCTTTCATCTAATGATGTTGTAAACCCACCACTTTCAATTATTGCTTCACCCATTGAATTGTAAGTATTTTCATCGTATCCCTTGATAGCACCTTTTGCAGTTGCTTTTATATCTTTCCTTTTAGTTTCAAATGCTTTTTCTGTTAATTCAGCAAATTTAATATTTCTAATATCGAATTCATTGACTGCTGCATTAATCATATACTCACTAACTTCACCTTTGTAATTAGTTTCAAGTAAATAATGTTTAGCTATTTTTTGTGCTTGGTTGTAATCAAGAGCTTGTAGTTGTTTTATATCATCTACATCTATCATATTTTTCATAAACTCAATATCATCAGGTTTCATTTGTGTTGTCATAACAAGTTCACCTAAATTATTATGTATTCTTGCAACCTCATCTGCTCTTTCTATATTGAAAAAGTCGTAATATTTATTTGATGTTAAAGATAATCTTTTAAAGAAACTTGTAAATGGATTAACTTTTCCACCATAAGCATTTCTTAATGCTTCTTCAGGAACTACACGAAGTAACAATGCTAACCTAATCATCCATAATGGTTTTAAAAAATTGTTTTGTAATGAATTAAAGTAGTAATCTACAAATCCTTGTGGCTTCAATGACATTGCTTCTGCTGTTGCTCTTCTAGGAATTTTAAATTGTTTTACCCAATTCTTATCTTCTATAAGACCTATGTTCTTACCAAAAGCTCTTAATAAACTTTCTTCAGGCCCAAGTAGTTGTTGGTGTGCTTTAGATGCACGAATAATATCTTGTGGGTCCATAAGCAATGAAAAAGTACTAGATGCTTGTGATAACAAGTGCATTGTAGGAACTGCTTCAAAAACATATCGTTCTAATTGTGTCTCATCAAAATCTTTGATACCAACTCTTTCATAATATTCTTTTACATCTTTAATTAAACTCTTATATCTCTTTTTAATTTTTGTACCATTAAATGCAAGTGAACCTGCAGAACCACTAAAGAAACTTCTTAACTCTTCCATTTGTGCAGTAAAGTTTGCTTGTTGTCTTGTGATTTCATCAATATCAAATTTAAGATTTGGATTTTGTTTTATAAGACTTTCAGCAATCTCTAAGTTTGCTCCATTAACAACCTCATCTAACTGTGTTTGTCCTGCAGAACCTAATGCTTCACGCATAATACTTCCTCTAGTCTTAGGTTCAACAAAAGCTAACTTCATCATGTTGTCTATATTCTTGACACTTTCATCTAGTTGTGTCCACATAACTACAGTTTCAGGTCTTAATTGAAATGCTCTTTGCACATGTTTAGGTAAGGACATTCTTAATTGTGAACCTAATCCTAATAAACCTCTTGTTTGATAATTAGCTACACCTTTTAGTTCTGCACCTAAAGCTGCAAGTTTTCTAAATGGTGCTACATCAGTTGCTTTACCTGTAATAACTTTATTCATATAGTTAAAGAACTCACCATAAGCAGTAGGTTTATAAGGTAATGCATCTAATCCTACATTTCTATTACCTTTAGTTAGTTCTCTAACTCTATCTAATTCAATTTTTCTACCTTCAGGTACATATTCTTTTATAACATTAAAAATGTCATCGTAATTTTGGTCAGTTAATCTTCCACCTTTAGCTACTGTATCTAATACAGTCCATACATGCAATGGGTCATCTACTTCTGTAAGTACTTGTAATACTGATACAGGCAATCTATCAAATTCTTTTATGTCTCGTAAAAATGCAAGCCCTTCATCTCCTTGTAAATTTGCTATTGCTTTTGCAAAATCTTTACCCCATTGACTATTTCTTACATCATCAACAGTTTTTCCATAATATAAAGCTCTATTTTCTTTACCTGTTTTACCTGGTAAAAATCCTTTCCAAAAGTTTACATTTTTTAAAACAGGTGCGGTTGACCTAGCTGCTTTTTGATTTGCATTTAATAAACCTCTCATAGCTGTTTTGACACCTGCACCATACATTAAAGCTAAGTTCATAGGGTCAGCAGCTACACGAAAGACACCATCAATAACACCTGATATAACACTGTATCCTGTACTTCCAGGATTAGTTACTGTTGCAGCAATTATTCTTCCAGGAGATATATTTATTTTTTCTCCACGCCTAGTTGTATATTTAAATCTATCTTCTGCTTGGTCAAAAGCATTTGTAATATCTCTACCATAAACTGCTTTAGCTTTGTTATAAGCTACTTGTTGACTGTTACCTGCACGAATAGCATTTAAATATTCTTGTGTCTCTTTTAGATTTACAGAGTTAGGCATAAATCCAGTACCTAAGTTTATAGGATTACCTTTATTTTTTTCTTGTATATATCTTGTAAGTTCTGTTGGTCCATAAGCATCTCTTGCTTCTCTATATTTATCTCCTGCTTTATCACCAAGAACAGCATTTAATATTCCTTGTGTAACTGAACCGCCACCTTCACCTTTATCACCCCAAAAAATTTCAGGTACTCCTGCAAGAGTTGCCAATGCAACTGTTCCAGGAACTGATTTACCTGTAGCTTGTGCTGCTACTACTGCTGATTTAAAACCTCTTGATACTGGTTGAAATAAACTGTCTAAACCTAACATACCAACTTGAAATGCTCTTTTAACAGGTCCCACTTGTGTAACAGGTTTAAGATTGTAAGTATTTTGTTTTGCTAATAGTTCTTGTGTTTTCAATGCAGTTTGAAATGCATAGCTATCTCTTGCACCAGTTCCTGCCATTGCTTGATATGCATTCATTCTGAATGGTACATTAGGATATGTATAACCTAATTCACTAAAGTTCCTAGCCATCTCTTGGCCTTTAGGTGTTTGTGCAATTCTTTGACCTTGTTTATAAGAATTAACTTTATTTAATGTCTCTGCTGCGATAGCTTCGGATATATGAGAAGCCGAAAAATTAAAAGGCGAGAACCTCATTAGAAAGTCTCTGTGTCAGCTTTTTGCTCAATTATTGGTTCTACTCTTGGTGCAGCATAAGCATCAGGAGTTAAGTACTCGGCAATTATAAGGTCATTAAATTGTTCCATTAATCCCATCCAATAACTTTCTACATCTAATTTAGGTTTTCCAGGTACATTTGCACCTGATGTTGCTAACCCTTGTGCTACATCTACACTTTGAAATCTAGTTGGTGCTCCTAATTTTATAGGCCTGCCCATAGGTGCAGCTACATTCTGTTGCACTGCTTCAGCTTCAGGTCCACTTGTCTCTGCACTTAAACCTGGTGTAAGTACTGTATTAATAAATTCACTTTGCCCTGTTGGGTCGCCTGATTTTCTAGGTACATACAAGTCTGCTGTTGCAGGGTCTATTTTTAAATCTTGTGCTTCTTCTGCTATTTTTTTACCTGCTGATTTACGAACCATACTTATCATCCTCTTCATTTAAAAATCCAGTAATACTAGATATAAATTGTAAAAATTCTTGCTTTTGTTGTTCATCTCTCATTGCCAAACTTATTTTTACAAATACTCCAGGCATTGGTCCAGGCATGTGATATTCATATACGACTGGAAAAAAATTTTCTTCTGTATCCATATCGAAGATTTCGGTTTCTCTTGCGTAATTGAAATCCCAATCTTCTTGGTTAATCATGTCTATAAAAGCTGCGTTTGTTTCAGCCATTGGGTCAAATTCGTTAGCCAACTTGTCCACCTCCTCGTTGAGCTGCTACTTGTGCTAAAACTTGTTGTAATCCTGGAGGAGGTCCTTGTGGTCCTTGTGGTCCTTGTGCAATGGCCTCTTCTTCAGGTGTCATTTCATCACCTTCAGGAGTATAGAACTTTTCTAAAATTTTATTAATGTTTTGAGGATTTTTCTTTATTTCAATAGCAGCCATAGTTGCTTTAGGATTACCTTGTGCAGCTTGTGCCATAAGACTTTCAAATAAAACATTCTCTGCTCTTTCAGAATTTATTCTATGTTGTATTTGAGATATGTTATCTAATCCATCCATATTCTCTTGTAGTGTTTGTGTATCGATAATACCTTGTTGCTTTAACTGCAATCCAGTAATAATCTTTTGTGGTTCATCGAACCCTGCCATAACACCATAAATTCTTCTTGTTTTATATTGTTCAGCAATATCAGAACCAGGTACATAAGTTTCTTTGAATGCTGTACCTTTACGATAACCTGCAATAGGTTTACGCATTTGAGGATACATTATTTCATCCCACTCTAATCTCTTAGTATCTATTTGTTCTAATGCATCTTTAAGAATTGTTTGATATTCTCTTACATGCAATGAAGCAGATTGACCTAATTCTTCTAGGCCTCTACCAGTTACAAATGCATTAGGGCTTTGACCATCATCAGATACAGGATACGCAGAACCTAATCTTAGATGTCTTTCTAGTCTATCTATCTGTTGGAACAACTGATAAGGTAGATTGTTTACTGGTTTCACTACTTGACTACCAGGAGTTAAATAGTTTACAGATAATCTTCCTTTCTTATATTGTCCACTTTCTATCTCACCGATGATGTTGGTTTCTGTAAACACAGCATCTTCCATTGCAATGACAGATAGAACATTTATCTTTGCCATATTAGCCATAAGTCCAATCACATGATGGAACTGGCCTTGCATTTGGTCGAATGCAAATCTCTTTGCAACGACAAATCTTGGTCCTGATTTAAGAGGGTTAGGAATAAAATCTAATATAACTTTGTTTTCAGGTAAGAAAATATAAGTACCTTCTTCATCGTAGTATTCTGCTACAACTTTACCTGTACCACTTTGGTTAGCCCAAGTCTTGTCATAACTAGACATATAAGCCATAGTGTTATATTCACTATCGACTTCATCCATAATCACATTTTTATATTTTGGATATGTTTTAGCTAATGTTGTATGTGGAACTCTTTGTACGACAGCTAGTTCTTTAGGTTGTTGGCCTTCACCAAAATATCCTGGATAACAAAGATAAGGGTCTTTAACTTCTGCATAAGGATAAGGAATACCATTGGCATCCTTTTTTTCTTTTAGTACCCATACAACAAAACCATATCCAGGCAACCATCTACCAACTTGTGGTAATTGTAAATCTACTTTTTGTAATTCATCATAAGCGTGTATTATTCTTTCTAATTTTTCTGCACGCTTTGTAGCTCTCTCGCTATCTTTATCGTTGAAGATATCTACTTTTAAGTCAGGAGCTCTACCTAATTTTTGTGCAAATCTCTCCATTGCTGAATGCAATAAGTTAGGTGCAGGTATTTGTTGATAATCCATATCACGCATTGATTTACCTAACAATGCTTTTATACCATCGGCACCACCATTCATAATGGCTCTGATTTTATCTTTTTCGGCTACGACATCTGAATGCTGTTGTCTTAGTTCGTAAACCCTACTGTAAACTTCTTCTGCTGTTTTCATTATCTCCAACTGTCAATATCGATACTACTACCTTCATACCCACCAAAACTTGGTTCATATTCAAGTCCCATTGTAGCAAGTCTTTCCTTCTGTAGCCTACGAATAGTTTTCATAGGAAACCAACTTGCCATAACTAAGTCGGATTTTTGTCCTACACTTCTACTTTTGTTCTGTGCAGAACTAAAATAAACCAACTGACTTTTATATAAGTTTACCTTCTCTTGGGCTTCAAATCCAAGATATGGTAAAGAAATTAATTGGTCAGCAAACAATGGTCTCATCGCAGTAACTCCATAAATTGGGTCATGCTTGTTACTATATGTTTGAGTTCCTTCTAAAAATATACCATGCTTTCCTGCAAAATCTCGTATTGATTGGTCTTGTCTAATTGCTCTTTGAAAACCATTCTCTTCAATAACCCAATGGGCCAAATTGTATTTAGTAAACCAAGTTTTCATAATTGATAATGCTTGTGGAATACCACCACCTAAAGAGTTTTCCATATCAATCATGTACATCTTGTTAGATGATTGGTCATAACCCCATAAGAATGCTGCTTGGTAGCCAGTTGATGCGGGGTCTAGTCCTGCAATTAGTCTAACTCCTGCAGGAATATGTCCGATATCTCTGCTTTGGTCTCTACATGCTTCTATCTCTACGCTATCAAATAAAGCCATACCATCAGGCATTGCTACATTAAGGTAAACCATTTCATAGATTGCTCTACCACCAGTAGTTTCAGCACCTGATTTTCTATCCATTAACCATTTGTAAGTTCTCTTTCCTGGCCATAACATACATTCAATATGCTTTTCATCATCCCAATCAGGTAAAGTACATCCAGTATCATGTGCTTCTTCCACTATGGTGTGCCAACTTTCGTTGTCTAGTAGGTGTGAATATAAATCATCGTAATGTTGCCTGGAACCAATAACAACCATAGCTGTATGTTCCTCTTTACGACTAGACAATGTTGTTGTCCACCAACTTCTAGTGTTTTCTCTTGATGAAGGTTGCATAGTAGAGGAGTGGTCCTCTAAGTCATCTGCAATAATAATATCGCAATCTCGGGAAAGAATTTTTCCACCCCTACCAATACCAACCATGGTAGGAGACTTAATACCAGTAACAGTCCTGGTACCAACAGTAAAGCCATTCTGCGACCACGCTTTTCCTGCTCTGCTAGTTGGTTTAAAACTTTTTCCAGGTGGGCATAATTCTTCGATGAGTTTTTCATTGTTCTCTAACTGGTCTATTACTGAAGAAACTGCATTCTTTGAAATCTCTTCATTACCACCTACCCACAATATTCTAACATTAGGGTTCTTAATTATGAGCCATACAGCAAAATGAATTAGTAGGTCTGTCTTGCCATGTCGAGGTGGAGATAGTATCATCTGTTGATTTCCATGTTCAATAGCTTCTAAGATAGATTTAATCCAACGAATATGAAATTCAGGTGTCTCGTAAGGTTTACCTTGTTCTGTCTCAAAATATCTATCTCTAAAAATCTTAAAGTCAGCTAATGACTTCTCTGCTTTAGCAGGAAGTGTCCAATTCTCTGCTCTCTCTTTTGTCTCCATATCTTCTATCCAAGCGGCATAGGCATAAGACAAAGCAGCTTTTGAACATCCTAATAA
>Ga0208898_1000923_pt1 | contig 20893 bp, 30 predicted proteins | sample VirMetDEL_Mar_4_FD_184513 | JGI IMG/M metagenome (GOLD analysis project Ga0208898, IMG submission 184513) | Aqueous microbial communities from the Delaware River and Bay under freshwater to marine salinity gradient to study organic matter... | ecosystem: Environmental > Aquatic > Marine >...
CGGGTTGGTTTGCGTTACCTACGATGGTTTGTTGTTGCCCGCCGTAGGTCACATCAGTGCCGTTCTTGTTAATCCAAGTCCATACCTGCACAGCTGACGAGTTCGTGTGTGCGGTCTGCAGGGTGACTTGGAAGTTGTACATGCCGTCGGCAGACACAGTAATGCGCGTGTCGTTAACAATACTAACGCCGTTACCGATATAGGTGTTCTCGAACTCGACAGGGTATCCAGTGTTAACCACCGCCGCAGTCTGATCGGTCGTGCTATAAAAAAGCCCCCGTGGCATATACAGGAACTTGCCGCCGTCGTCGGTACTAAGCAGGCCGTTCACAGTGCGGGTAAGGCGGTTGAAGAACAGACGCAGCACGTTGCTGTTCTGATCCATGTAAGGCCGCTGATATTGCTCTGGCGCTAGCGGTAGGGCGGGAGGTTCGGCGCGCTGGATTTCGTTGGCCATTAGCGTCTCCCATCAGGCCGCATATCAATCCGCGGCGTCCCAAGCTGCCACTGCACGCCTTCCCCATCAGACTCAATTTTAATTGCCAGCTGCCGCCCACGCACCCGCGTATATACCTGCCCCGTATACTGCTCGACCGGAATAACTGAGGTGCGGGTCACCGTGGCGGTGTTTGTGCCGCCTTCAGACGCAGGGTTATTGTATCCAGAACCAGAATTAGCCAGTGGAAGCAATGTCATGGTAACGCTCGGAGAGCCAGTCGTAGACCCGTCAAACCGTAAGTCGGGCAGCATCCGCCACACAAAGGCAAACCGATCGCCGTCCCCGAGCGCAAACTGTGTCGACGCAATATAGGCAGAAATCGCCTGTGTGGTGCCAGTCTCGTTGTCGTCTACACCCTGCTCGTGGTTGACGAGATTGTTGCTGTACGTAGCAGCGAGCGGATAGTCCCGTAGACCCGAATCCAGCCACGCAGAGCGCCCCAACGTGCCATAGTACCAAATGTCTTCCATGTAGTTGTAAACGACATAGCGGTCGTTCTGCGTCGAGTTTGCAGAACAGTAGAACCACCAAACCTCGTGAAACGACTCGTTTGTACCCGCTATAACCTGCTCGTACTGTTGGTGGTTAAAGTCATCAAAGATAAACTTACGCAGGTCGCAGCGGAGAGGCTGCGTGCGCCCGTCATATTTGTAGAACTTGTCGTTACCCATCCAGTAAGCTACGCCATTGGCGTATGCCACGGCGTTCTGCGAAGCGATGGACATATTTTCCCCGACGAGCTGCGCGCCCCATACAGCGGGGGCGCCCTGATACTGCAGGGAGTAGAGCGCGGCGTCCGTCCATACCAAGATTTCCTGACGGGACTGCGCGGCGGTGATGATCTCGGTGCCCCGAGACAGGCGTAAGCTACCCGCTTGGTTTGTCGCTGCAGGTGTCCACTGCACGGCGTTTTCTTGGTCAGACCAGCGGATCAGCATCGGGTCTTGGATGACGCTACCTAACTCGTTACAGCCCATAGCGAACACAAATCGACTGACGTCCGAGATTGTAATGAAATTCTGTATGGTCGGCACATTCGACGCGCCGGAGAGTGATGAAGCAAGAACCCCACGAGAGGCTAATCCGCCCGTCGCATCCCAGTAATATATGCCGCCGCCGCGTGGCCCAAAGATCAAGTCTTCGCCGAAGTTAGACTGGCTCCACAGGCGCAAGGAGTCCGTGGATGAGGCGCCAATACCCCAAGTGCCAGACCCCCAAGTAGACGCGCCCCAGCCAGTCAGCGGCACGGTGAACGCCGGACCAATATTGATCTGATATGCCGCGGTGACCGACCCGCCGCCCGTCGCGCTCGACGTCGCTGCAGTGCCTACGTCGATTGTGTAGGTTCCCGCACCGGTAACTGTGAGTTGGTACTCACCATCCACGGTCACGCCGCCAACGGCTGTGGCCCCGCTAAACGTTACGAAATCTCCGTCGAGATACCCGCCAGCTGCGTCAGTAACTTCGACAAGCGACGAACCCGCAGTGGTTTCGAATGGATTAGTTAAGGCTACTGTTGCACGTAGCGGGGTGATGTCATTGTACGCACCGCCCTGCTCGATATAGAACTTGAGGTTAGTGCCTACGCCTAGCAAGTTCTGACTGCCAAGCGTAATCCAATTCCACAACGAGCGGCACACACCTTGGAATGTCGATACAGAAATACGCTGCCACCCGCCAATCTTTTCTGGCAGGCCCTGACGGAACCGGATTTTATCGCACTCGTACCAGCGGCCCTCGTTGGTGTAGCTGGTGTTCTCTCGGTTAACCCCCGGTTGGAAACGTATGTTCTGTAGCGGCATGTCTCACCTCACATGGTGTCGCCAAAAATGCTTGGCAGTGTGGTTACTTGAATAGAGACACTTTGCTTCAGATTCAGCGGTTCTCCACAGTCGGAGCAGGTATCCGCAGCCAACTCAGCCTCGTCTACGTCATACCCGCAGTTCGAGCATACGTGCTCGATTGTGTGCGCCGGTTCGACGACACCGTTCTCTAGCGTGCGTGGTTCGTTAACAACTTTCATATCATTTACTCCCGCACAGTCTGTCGTACGTCTCGTTATGCACCGTTGTATCTACCAACAGCTCTCTGTCATTATTTAACAGCCAGTCTACAGTATCCTGACTGGAAAAGAAATGCGGCTTCGCTACATCGCAGTAGCTATCCGTCATTCTTATTCCGCACCCAGCGAGAAGCGCGCTGGCGCAAGCTGTTATCATCAAGGCTTTCCACATACTCTTCGACCTCCTTGGCGGTACGAATCTGGTCCAGCCGCCGTTCTTTTTCTTTGGCTTCGGCTTTTTCCAGCGCCGCTTTGATTCCCGCACTGCGCCAACCTAGCAAACCAAGCACGATGCCCACTGCAATCATGCCATAAATCTTAAATCGTAGTGGGATTAGTCCGATCATCTTACACCATCCGCCCACTTCTTGAGGCGCTCCCGCATGATCCACAGACTAAACAGCACACCAACTCCAACAAACCCTAACACGATATACTGTGCGTATCCATCGAGCGCCGTAATAGCTGTGATAGCCGCACCTGCCTTAGTCCCAATATCAAGCGCACTGGCCTGCATGGTCTTAGATTGTGCGGGTGAGGTACGCGGCGGTTTCGGCGTAGGTTTTGGTGTAGGTGCTGTTTGATTTAGCCAGCTGTCTACTTGGAATGTAGGGCAGGCTTTGGCGTTCGTTACGTCGTTATGCCCGATTACTTTCGTAATAGCAGGGAACTCCATTTTGAGCTGCGCAAGCAACCGACGCAGTGCACGGTCTTGTTCTGGAGTAAAGTTCTCGTCGAAGTCATCATCCGCTGCACCGCCATGGCCCCCGAATAGGCTGACCCCGATGCTGGTTTTATTGTGCCCTTTTGCGTGGGCACCTGAACGCTCAACGGGGCGTCCATCTATAATAGTTCCATCACGGTCAATGAGGTAATGATACCCGATGTCTGACCACGATCTAGGTGGCTCGGTGTGCCACTTACGGACCTCATCTACTTTTTCCTGTGCAGTGTGGCCTTCCAACCAGTTTGGGCGCGTAGCAGTGCAGTGCACGATAATTGTGTCTATTTTTCGCATTCTATATACCTCTCCGCTATTTTGCGGTGTTTCGTTATTATAACAACTTTTCCCCGCTTGTCATATACCACGTATTTTCCAAGCCTGTTGAAGACCATCTTCACCATCGCCCAACGTATTTACCTAAGAAGAAAATACCCAATACCGCACCTGTCGCGACTAATACTACTATGGTTGCGATCTGTAGCTTTTCTATAAATTCTTCTTGCTTTTTTATGGCGGCTTTCTTCGCAGCCTGTCGTTGTTTGCGTGCTTCGGCTTGCCACTGCATCCACCTATCCCATTGGCCAGGTCTACCATACAAACGGATATAAGACTCGAGTTCCTTACGTTGTTCTCTTATTTTTTCAAGCTGTTGAAATTCTTCCCAGTCCCCTTCGGCACCGCCTGTAATGGCAGTCAGTGGACTGTTCTTCTTTTTCTGTACTGCGTCTTTGAGTTCTTCTTCTGCGGTAAGAAACTTCCCCACAGATGACATAAGGTCTGCGCCTTCGCGCCCATTCTGAATACATGTGCGAATTACGCTATACGCCGCGTTAGCTGCCGCAATGGTTTCCAGAATAGCCATTATACCTCACTACAGTCACCGATTCCGCAGTTGCTCTTCCAAGTGCTTGATCGTTGCATTCGCTGCAGCCAGCGCAGCCTTTACTTCTGCCATCTCTTTTAGCAGCTGTTCGACCTTTTCTCTGAGGTCTTTATTTTCTTGTTGCAACGTATCCACTTGAGCCTTCAAACTTTCACGAAATTCTGCCTTATCTGCGTTGTCGGCTGCTTTCGCTTCAGCCGACAGTTTTGCCTTTGTTTGCATCCACTGCCATAGACCCCCGGTTCCGAGGATACCAATGGCGGCAACTATAATCGGTGTCCAATCCATCACTTCCCCTTCATTCGGTCCATCTCTAGCATTTGGCGCGTAACGAGGTTAGCCAAGAACAACCCCCACGCTATCATACTAAACACTACCATAATTTTTGTTTGCATGTGAGAACGAAGCGCATTGCTATCGTCGAACATATTAAATGTCGAAAAGTAAAACGCACCCGTTACGATTATAGACATTGTAGTTAGTAACATGACCCGCCGCCGCGCCGCGGGCGACCACCAGATCGTAGCTATTACGCAGGCTACTCCGGCGAACTTCCACACAGTGGCGGACAGGGTAAGCCAGCTGTCCATAGGAAAAAGGCCCGACAGTACGAAGCTGAACAGACCAAACAGGAGGAACTGAGCGGGGCTATCTGAGTGGACAACCGCGTCCAATGTCTCCTGCACGCGTGTCATTTTCTTACCTTCGATGCTGCTAGAAGCAGAGGGCTAGTCGTTGCACAGATATTCACGACGGTCCAGACGTTATCCATGACGGACCCAAGCATTCTGATCTCGTTGATAATCGCGTAAATCCAGCTCGTTTGAGCGACAATGAGTGCCAATGCACAGACCCAAGCCAGAATCCAGCCCAGCTTCTCGTCGAGCGTCTCGGCTTCCTGAATAGGTCGTATCAGGTAATACAGCCCGAATACGGCAATAAGAATAGGCAGCACATCCACGCCACCTGAAAAGTCGTTAAGCCAAGACCAATCCATCACTTACGTTCCCTATCTAATCGTTCCCATGTTACGCACTCGCGCGCGATTTCCTCACGGGTTCTGTTCAATAGTATTTGAACGCGCTGCAGTTCAGACCACATAAACCGTAGGATAAATGCAGCAATGCCGAGTCCCGCGGTCAGTAGTATGTTCCACAGCGCGTCCATGTATCATTCAGCCGCCACTTCTTGTGGAGCTTCTTCTGTCGCCTCAAGCGACGAAGTGAGCATATTAACGAAGGCCTCGCGGCCCACGTTCAGTTGGTCGAGGTTAAACTGAGCCGATCGCATCTTGCGATCCAGATCGTTAATGTGATTGATAATCACCTTCTGCTGATCTGTCAGTTGGTCCTCGGTGTAGTCAGTGCCGTTGATCGTGATGACGGGTGCTTGTTTCTCGGTCATCGTAATCTCCTTTTCAGTTGGGGTTTACCACGGAGTGCCGCTGGCTTCCGTGGGGTTCTTCTGGTTCTCGATGTTTGCAGCGAGAGCAGATTCGGTGTCAGCTTGGCTGACGTTATCCCACACCCAGCCTTGTGCCTGTGCCTCAGTGACGTCGGCATAGGGGGTGAAGTCCGGCGACGACGGGTCAGGGGTCAAGCCCACAGTGCCGTAGGACGAAGCGGTGTAGGTGTCTTCACCCACAGTCTCCGATGCAGTGCAGCGCCAGTGCACTACGTTAATGCCGCCCGTTGCGATGTCGTGTTCGCAGGTGGGGATAGTCCAGTCGTAAGTGATAGCCATGATTAGGCACCTCCGGTTTGTTGCGCATCAATATGCGCTTGGTAAGCGGCTTTGACTTCTGCGGTGTGAACCACAGCGGCCAGTGCCTTAATTTCGTCTGTCTCATTCGACACGTCATCCAGCGGGCCCACCACACGGCGGTGAAAGCTGCGGCTGATCTCTACGCCATCACGCTCAATGATAGTCGCAGTGCGAATTTGCAGGTGTTTAAAATCCCCGACGATCTCTATTTTGTCGTCTGCGGTGCGTTCTGTAAGTGCCATCGTTTATCTCCTTTATGGCGGTTGGACTGACTACCCTGTGATCCAACAGGGGTGGTTATGGGTTTTGTAAGTGCCATGCTTTAACCTTATGCAGCTTTGTAAGTCAGGCTAAAGTAAAAGTCGCCAACCCCAGAGGTAACGTCACTAACAAGAATATTACCCCCTGTATCAAAAAAGTTTAATGCAGATGAACCAGAGTCCAGAATGTAAGGACTTACAAGAGATGAGCTACTTACGGCTGAAGTAATTACCCCTCCACCAAGATAGTAAGCAGTTGCTCCGAAAATATCTTTTGTAGAAAACGGCAATCCCTGAACATAGAGATCATTGCCAGCGGTCATCCCTGATGTATTAATGTTTACTAATACTCCTGTTACAAAAACAAGATTACCTACTTTAGTGTAGTTACCAAGCGCAGATGAAGTAGTTCCAGTATTCCCTCCAGACGCAGCATCAGCAGGAACAGGCGTCCAAGTCCCCTCTTCATAGTCATCCAGCAGATTAGCCGAGGTAGTGCCGCCGAGGTAGACACCGCCAGAGAGGTAGAGGTCTTTGAAGCGGTATGATGAGCCACCTAAGTCTACACCACCATCACTATCGGCACCAGTATCTTGTGGTATCCACTCCGCTCCACCAAACTTAATACCTGTTTTTCCTGTTAGTGGATTGCCTTGAACAATTAAATTGCCACCAGTAGTCCCAATACTCCCCACAGTGGCGCCGTCTTTGCGGAACTGCACAATGTCACCGTCTGAGGTTAGGCGGTTGAAGTAAGCAGTTACACCTTCACTTCTTGCAATTTGTAATTGATTGTCAGCACGAATAACAACGCCTGTATTTGTGCTTTCGTTATTAAGTTGGCTATCAGTAGTCCCCACCAGCAAGTTACCGCTGCTGTCGATGCGCATGCGTTCTGTGCCATCATCGTAAAAGCGCAAGGAGTTATCATTCCCTTGGCCTACTTGGAAAGGGGCTGTTCCTAGTGTGTTTTCAAGCACAAGCATTGCATCTGCGCCACCTGACCTTGCTACATGCAAGCTGCCACTAGGCGAACTCGTCCCAATGCCTACGTTCCCGCCGTCTAAAATGGTTACATGGGCACCAACACCGCCTTCTACAAATTTAAGACCATTGGCTCCAGTGTCATACTGAATACTAAATTCATCTACCCCTCCGTCGCTAAACTGAAGTTCAGGCGACCCTGAAGTAGAATTAATTTCTACTATAGGACTTGCACCAGCTACTTCAAGCAAGTTGCCCGGCGAACTTGTCCCAATGCCTACATTACCGCTGCTGGTGATGCGCATCTTCTCGTCAGAATCTACAAGCACCTTGACTGGATCAGTCGTCTCAGTGGCTAGAGCAAGCCCCGTAGTAGCCGCCATGCCAACATATCCAGCACGACCGTCAGAACCATAAAAGTCAACCCGGCCACTCATACTTGCAGCAACAGTGTCGCTGTCTTTTAGGATGATGATGGGCGATGTACCCTCAATATGTAACGGAGTTAGCGGATTATCCGTCCCAATGCCTACGTTACCATCCGCATCAATCCGCATCTTTTCGCTGATTGCAGCCCCAGAAGGGCGTGTCCAGAAGCCCAAATAGCCCCCAGATGTGCCCTCTAACCCAGCTTCAAGGATGGCACGTTCTCTTGTTGTATCCCCTTGGTTTGACCGCATAGTGAACATGGAAGCAGCAGTGGCTGTGCTGTCCTCGTTGGCTATAGACAGAATGGAGTTCGTTGCCTTGGAGCTGGTCGTGTCCGCAATAGAGTCACGCACATCAAGGCGGACGATAGGATTGTTTTCCCCAATCCCAACGTTACCGTCGCTGTTGATGCGCATAGCTTCGCTGGATGCCGTCCAAAACAACATGCTATCGTCAGTGTTCTGATACTCAATCCGGCCCTGATTGTCGCTGTCTGAGTCACCAAACCACAACCTTGCCTCGCCTGTCGTAGTTCCAGCTCTAATCACAAGATGAGCAGAAGCACCCGCAGAAACAGTAAGCCCATCAGCGTAAGGCGAACTTGTCCCAATGCCCAACGACTCAGCACTCGCATCCCAGAAGAACTTAGGCGTGGTGCCTGTGTCCTCGTAGAAGGAGATGTCTCCGTTACCGCTAATTTTTATAGCTACTTGGTCTGTGGAGGACGTCTGGTCATTATTGATGACAAACTCATAATCACCTGCGGATTGAGCGGAAGCACTTTGTATGATTAGTTTATCTGAGCCAGCTCCAACAGCACTATCGTCATCAAGTATTAGTTTAGGCTGAAAGGATTTGATTGTTATTGTTGCATTGTCTTCATCCACAGTCAGCCCACTTGTCGTAAGCATTTCTGCAGAAGCATCCCAGAAGAACTTAGCTGTAGTGCCGGTGTCTTCGTAGAAGGAGATGTCGCCTGTTGTGCCCTCGATAAACATACGCTTATTGTCAGAGGTATCTGTAAAGTAAATGCCCTCACCAGCACCATTTGCGTTAGTTTTAAGTGTCAGGTTATTATTGGCTTTGCCCTCTACAACAAAACCATATGTAGCATCCCCAACAAACTTGCCAAGCTGAGTTAACCCGTCGCCGTTTGTTATAAGGATTGCTGTTCCTGAGTTATCCACAGTCAGCCCATCGCTGGTGATAGTGCCAGTGATGTCTACGCCTGTGCTGGTGGTGGCGAGTTTGAGTGAGTTGTTGTAGTAAAGGTCAACAGAGCCGTTAGGTGTAGCGACCAACATTTCTTCGTCAGCACCACCACTTTGTTTTAACTTAATTTCTGTTCCATTTGTAGAAATCCAAAGCCCACCCAATCCACCTTCTTCTATATAACTTCTTGTGCCATCATGGTAAATCTGAAGGTCAGACCCAGCACCGAAGATGGCTTTGTCGTTGTCACCGAACACTGCATCCGCAGTGAACGTAGCTCCACCATCCTTCAACAATACGCCGTCGACAGTAACACCAGTAGTGGCGGTCTGTTCGTTGATCGTATCGGTGATGACTTGGCCTTGGGACGTGATGTTGCCGGTAGCCGTAACGGTGGTGAACGCACCGGTGGATGGCGTGGCCGAGCCGATAGCAGCGTTGTCGATAGTGCCGCCGTTAACGTCCGCAGTGGTTAGAACCGCCGAGGCAACAGTCACAACACCAGTAGAATCGGCGATGGTGGCTGCTGTAGTGCCGTCATTTGCGTTGATGTTGGTGACCTGAACAGTCGGCGTTGTAACAGATGTTGTAACGATAACCGCCGAGGGCAAGCCCACGGTCAGCGTCTGGCCAGAGGCCGAGGTTTCGATTTCGTTTGCTGTACCAGCAACGGTCAGCGACTGGCTATCCAGATCAACGGCGCCTGTGCCGCTATCGCCAGCGAAATCCAAGTCCTGAGCGGTGATCTGCGAATCCACATACGCCTTGATCGACTGCTGCGTAGCCAGAGCCGTCGCGCTGTCAGAAGCCATGTTGTCTTCGTCTAGGATTGTGCTGACCTGCACGCCTGTGCCAACTTTCAGCGTGGTCATGCTGGTGACGGCTTCTACGACATTTGTGCCATCGCAGAATACGAACTTAGTCTCGCCATCCTGCACGGCGATGCCTGTGCCTGCAGCAGTTTTAACCGTGATCGCCTGACCCGACGCGTTCTTGGCGATGTAGATTTTTGTCTGGGTTGGGCAGATAACTTCACCCGCACCGGTCAGCGCCGTGCCAGTATCGGTAAACTCAAGCATAGCGCAGCGAGACTCGGAAGTCGTTCCGTTTGCTGTTGTAAGCGTATGCGAGTTAGTCGCCCAAGTGTTGATAACGGCGCGACCAGCGATGGCTTCTTCAACCATCGACGTGATGTTGTCATTTACGACGTCGCCCCAAGTACCGCTGAGTTCACCCTGAACAGGCAGGGCCAGCTTAAGAATCGAAGTATATTGCGTTGCCATTTAAGACCTCATGCAGCTATATCTGCCCAATCGGGCGTTTGGGTTTCAGGTGCGCTACCCCAATCCGGGGTTTGAGTATCAGAGATACCTGTCCAATTTGGTGATTGCGCACTAGGCGAAGCGCCCCATACGGGGGATTGTGTATCATCTATACCTTGCCAATCTGGAGTTTGGCTGTCATCAACCTGCCCCCAAACAAGTGGTATACCGACAGTGCCGGTCGCTGCAGTTCCTGTAACGAGTACATCTGCGTTGGCTTTGGGTGTGACTGTACCAAGAACTGCCGTTCCGCGCAATCCTGTAACTTGTACTGTTGCGCCAAGTGAGAAACTTACAACCCCAACTTCACCAGTCGCGGCCAACTCGCTCGGGTACACGTTTGCGTCGGAGGATGTGGTGACGGTGCCAAGCTGCGTAGTGCCTTGAACACCCGTCGGATAGACGTTCGCTGTGCCGGTTACCGTTACGCTGCCTATACCACCAGTGGCGGCAAGCCCGCTTGGATACACATTGGCGTCTGCGCTTGGGGTTACTGCGCCGAGTTGTGCGGCGCCTGCAACGCCTGTCGGGTAGACATTTGCCTCGGCAATGACCGAGACTGTGCCTACGGCACCGGTGGCGGCAAGTCCACTTGGGTAGACATTGGCTTCAGCTATTACGCTGACGCTCCCTACCGCGCCTGTGGCGGCAAGTCCACTTGGGTAGACATTGGCTTCAGCTATTACGCTGGCGGTGCCCACGGCACCGGTGCCCTCTACCCCCGTAGGATAGACATTTGCCTCGGCAACAATAGTTACAGTGCCTACACCACCCGTAGCCTGCAGCCCGGATGGGTAAACATTTGCATTAGCTACAACGGTTACTGTACCAACAGCACCTGTAGCGAAGGGCATTTGTACATCGCCACCCCACGCGGTATCGCCCCATCCACCGGACGACCACCCTCTATATGTGACGAGTACACCAGCCATCTAGGCCACCTTACGCGATGCGCAGGATGGCGTTCGATGCGTCTGCCGTTGGGAACTGGATGGTGAAGTCGCCAGCCGTCGAAGTCTTGTCCGAACCGAAATCCAGAACTGCGACTGCAGGATTAGTTGCACCGTCTGCCTTGTAGATCAACGCGCCGCGAGCAGTAATCGTCGCTGCAGACCAAGTCGTATCCGCAAAGTCCAGATACGCGGTGGTACCCGAAGTCGTCGGGTTCGTTGAAATCGACAGTGTGTTGCCACCAGCGGTGTATCCCGTACCAGTCACCTCGTTTGTGGTGCTGTATGCAGTGGTCGCTGCGCCGAGCGTTGCCGAGCTGGTGAACAGTGCGATTTTGAATGTCTGTGACGTATCCGAGCTGAAGTCCATCTCACCATCGAGAAGAGCTTGCTTGAAAGACGTGCACATGCTTTGTGTGATCGCCATTGGAGCCTCCTTAGCTTACTGGGTTTCGTACCTGCCCAGAGCGGTACGTATCTTCGCGGAGCTTGCCGTCTCCGAGGTTCTTTAGCAGGCCAATAGCAAGCACATACATTTGGTTGTACATGTTCACCATGTCCTCTTCGCCTTTCATAAAGCGAATAGCCTCAACTAGCGCCCCGTTTAGTAGCGCAGAATCAAACTCGTCCCCAAGCCATGTTGTCCCCGCAGTCACGATGGATTCTGGGTAGTAGCCGTAGTGCAGTTCCATCTCATACGCCGCGTCAGGAGTCGGACCAAGGATAAACGTGTTATCGTCAAAGTACGCATAGTGCTTCGGTAGCCCAGTAGCTGTAGGCCCCGGATAGGCTTCGCGAATAAAATTCACGTCCTTATTTAGCAGGTACGAATAGTTCCCGCTGCCGTCGATGACCGCGAGGCTATAGCTGTATAAGAAGTCACTCGGCGTGGAAAGGTACTTATTCGCCGATGTCAAATTCCCAGTGACGTTCTTCCGCAGCGCAGGAATCTGCACTGTGTTGTAGATTTTCTGCTCAGCCTGCCGTGTGAACATAGCGAGCTGATCGTCTGTGAAGGAGTTTTCACAGATGTCTTCGATGTTAGTTTTCAGCTCGGTATAGTTCATGTCTTACGCCATCGGCCCCCGTGCATACAAACCCTTGGTCGCGGCACCCGTACCGCGGATTTTGGTGCCGCCAGATTTCTTAGCAGGCTTCGTCATCTTCTTGGGCTTCGCAACTTTGCCACCCATCTTCATTTTCTTTGTGCCACAATTTGCCATTTGTCGCTACTCCTAAGAAGTTGTTACAGTAACCTGTCCGATAAACCCAGTGCCTACCACTGGACGAACAGGGATGATCTGCGCCCGGCTTTGGGCGTATTCTGCGCTATCGGGGCGCGGGTTGCGGATAGCCTGCGGGTCATCAACAGGGAACTCGCCGAGGCGCAGCTGTGGATGATCTGGCTCCCAGCACTCGGGGCAAGCCTTGACGTTAGTGTCGCGGTTCTTGACGATCAGGTTGCGCAAACGGCGCAAAGGATACTGGAACCCGCAGACATCGCAGATTCCGAGCGCCTTCTGTGCTGATGCGAACCGATTACCCATCAATACCTCCCAACACGAGGCACGAAACGCGCCGGAGTTTTCTCGCGATCTTCACCTGCGGCCATGTCAAACTGCTCATCATATACAGCTTTTAGCATACCCACCCGCTCGCCGAGTTCCGGCACTTTCATAGCAATGTGGTACGCCAGCCCCGCCACCAAACAGGGTAGGAAACGGAAGTTCATATCCGCGGTCTGGACACCCGACCCGGCGTCCTCAATGCGGCGTAGCCGCCAATAGCGGAATGTGTAGTCGTTGCTTTCAGGCACAGGCCACACGTTAATCCGAGGGTTATCCCGCAGGCGCTCGATCCAGACTTGAATGGGCCGACCGGTGTTTGTTTTATTGGGGATGGATGCGTATGTGCTGACGCTGATACGAGAGATCGTCAGGTCTTGCTGCTGCGACCCACTCCCAGTCCGTATAACTTGTTCCAGTAGGTCAATAGTATCGGCGGGCAGATCGTACTGCCCAGTGCCCTGCACCAAGCTGATCTCGCCCTCGTCGATAGTCCACAGGTTGATCCCGCGGTTTTGCCACTCGATTGTCATCAAGTTCATAGAGCGGCGAGCGGTACGAAGGTCGTACCCAGAACGCATCTCGCGGCCCGCACGTTCCCATGCTTCCTCGGCGATCTCCGTGAAGTCCATGTTAAACGCTGTGGTGCCTGATGTCGTCATTTCTTAGTCTTCCGTTTTGCAGGAGAGACCCGCCGTGGTTTACCCGCAGGTTGCCCTAATTGTTTCTTTTCAGCGACCTTCTTGCGCTTCTCAGACGCAGTCATTTCCCCGCTCGTCTTTGGTGTTTTGCTAGACACCCGCTTTGTTGGTCTACAATACGGAGTACCGCGCTTCTCACCTTCACCGCGCCCGCAAGCCTTGCCAGTACGCACATCTTTCCAGTCCTCTTTGAACCAGCGTTTAAGTGCAGCACCTTTTGCGGTCTTGCGTACGGCCATTACTTCTTCCCCTTGTTGCCCCAGTTCTTCGCCCCAACCTTGCGGCATTTGGCGATTGCACCAGAGGCATAGGCGGACGGGAAGACCTTATAGCGCGATTTGACCTTGCTATAGCAGGCGTCCTTCACCGTCCCACCTTTTTTGTAATACCGGCGCATTACGAACCCTTCATCTTCACCATTTTGCATTGGCGAACAGCGCCACCACGGGCCATACCACAGCCACGTACTTTGCCGCCTTTCTTCATGCCGTTCATGGGCATGTCTTCCATCTCACGCTCGTAAGACCGGCGACCGCGGGCTACCGCACCGGCTTCCTCTTCCATGTACTTAGGACGGGCCTTGGGGCGAGCAGAACGTTTCGGGTTAATCGCGTCGGGAATAGTAGCTCGGTTCGACGGCATCTCGTCGCCGGGCATCATTTTCAGCCCGTCAGGACGGGCCTTGGGGCGTTTCGATTTCCCCATCATGCCACCAGCTTGGTACTTCTTCATGGTAAATTCCTTTCCTACACTCTGAGGAACCCCGACTTTCTTCGCGAATTTGGGGTTGTTTGCCACCGCTTGCATGAAACGCTCTTGCTTTTGGGACTTCGCAGGCATCAGCAATTCCACGCTCTGAGAGACTTATTGATCCGGCTATTCGGATCGTTTTTCGTCTTCTCGCTAGTAAGTTTCTTCTTCATGCCCGACATACGGGCACAGAATGATTTACGGCGGTTACCGTCTTTGGTTCCCGCTTTCGCGTTGGGAGCAGGGGGTTTCAGGTTCATGCCCTGCTTCTTAGCCGACGCGCGCCCCTTCGCATTCAGGCCACCTTCCGGGTTCTTGCCCTCTTTGCGTTGCCATGCGGGAGATTTTACCCCACCGCCTTTTTTGTAATACGCGCGCATGACATCCCCTAGCTGTAGAATACAGTCATTGCACTGATGTTGGTCATCGTGGTGATGAGCACATCGTCTTGGCAACGAATACCCCAATCGGGAATGTTTACGGAGTGCGAATCAGACGCCAGAAAGTCTAGGTCCAACACAGTAGGGCCACCGGCACCATCAGTAATAGTAAGACGGCCTGCACCTGCTGCAGTGGTTAGCACCTGCACCTGACGGATACGCGCTGGGCCAACAGCAAGAGATGCTGCGGTGGTAACGCGTTTGGATTTTACGTCCGAGTTAGACATAGGTTAACTCCCCTTCTTTTTTGCAGGGCGACCGCGCTTAGGAGCTGCGGGCTTAGTTTCCCATGCCTCGTTTACGTCTGGCGTAGATGGATCATCGCCTTTCAGCGTGCCATCAGCGTTGCGGGCGCGTGCTTTTTCTACGCCAATCCCGCGACGTGCTAGTTCTTCCGCACTGGGTGGTTGAAAGCGATCACTCATCTTTCACCCCCTTACGATGCTGCGATAGCGGCGCCTGTATCCGAACGAAGCCAATCGGTGCCGTCAGAGAACGCTAGAATAGCAGAACCCGCTGCGCCGTCGGAGACATAAACCAGAGTACCAGCGCCCGCGGATGCGGCAGAAGGTGCGGTAGCAACAGTATAGGTGGGAACTTTAATATCGCCAATGAAACCGTTGGTGGAAGTCACTGGACCGGAAAAGGTGGTCGAAGCCATTATAATACCCTTTGCACAAGGATTTGCTTCGCAGTCTGTGCAACGTCAGGAGGGCGGGTACCTGTCTACGAAGCTGATGTTAAGCCCTGACAGGAGATTACACCAAAACAAAATAAAAAGAAAGGGGGAACCGAAGCTCCCCCTTCCGTACGCTCGAAGGCCCTATGGGAGGATAAGTTAGGCCCCCGGCGAACCAAAGATACCCAGAGGATCGGAAACGCCAAACGAGTAGCGCTCGCGAGCCTTGTAGCGGCTGTTGCCAGTATCGAAGTCGGCGTCCATCGAAGTCGACATCGGGGTACGGACAAAGTGCTTCAGGCCATTGGGAACGTCTGTCATCAGGAACCATGCGTTGGTGTCCGTCAGATAGTGGTTCACAGTGTAGCCCTCTGGGATCGAACCGTTCGAACGCAGTGCGTTCAGGTCGTTATCGGCGGTGCCGACACGGCCTTCGGTTTCCAGCAGACGAGTGGCAACGAACTGCAGCGCGGGCGGGATAACCAGCTTGCGCGGCTTGGCTGCGATCAGCAGACCACGTTCGTCAGTCCACTGGCTGATCTGGATAACGGCGGCTTCAAGCGAAGTCTCGTTCAGGTCAGCCGCGACTGCAGGGCGGTTCGAGTTCGAGCCACCCGAGACAAGTGGGTGGTCGGTGGCGCATAGCGACTTACCATCGCCATAAGTGGTGCCAGCTGCGAACGCATTGTTCAGGATAGCAGCAGCTTTAACCTGCTTGGTGTACGCCATCGCACGAGCCAACGCTTTGGTATAACGAGCCGACAGCGAGTCGTACAGGTTATCTTCGATTGCTTCTTCGGTGATCGAGAAGCCCATCGCGATGGTTTCGTGAGTGTAGCGTGCAGTCCATGCTTCCTGAGCATTGTCATACTCAATGGCAGCACCTTCGCCTTTGACGGGAGCCGCGGAGAAGCCACTCAACTTGGTTTCTTCCTCAAACGAACGTTCGGAAGACTCAGTCTCGTAGATTTCAGCGTGCTCTTCGCCATATTTTGCGTATTCCATCCCAAACAGAGCGTTTAGTCCGGGGAGGAGTTCTTTAAGTAGCTGGGCGCGTGAAATAGCCATGATACATCACTCCTTATACGCCGGTCGTGTTGTTATACTGATGACCCGCGTTCCATTTAACGTAGGCTTCGGTATAACCACCCGAGGTGTTTTTGGTTTCCTCAACCAACCCGACAATGCGGAAGGGCAGAGTGTTCGTAGTCGCCGAGGTATCGGAGATCGCGCCGCGGGAGTTACCCGAAGTCGAATCGCCGGTGTTGTCTACGCCAGCAACGTTTGCACCGATATCAGTGATCGCCAGATCGCCAATCGTGGTGCCCGAAGACACTACGGCTGCTTTGAACAGCAGATCGGTTGCGTCTGCAACGTATGCGACGATGTCGCTCGCTACAGTGCCTGCAGGGTAGTACTGGCTGTACAGTTCGTAACCCAGATTCGGGTCAGTGTACTTGCAGCCCATGAAAACCCCGACGGGGGTCATTGCAGCGTCAAACGCATCGCGCTCAACGGTGCCGCCGGTGACAAGTTTCACGGCATCACCAAAGAAGATCGAAGTGTTGTAGCCACTTGCGATTTTCATTTGGCGGTAGACACCACCTACAAAGGGGGTCCCGCTCAACAGTTTCACCGGAATAAGGCCATAAGGCCCGCTTACAGTAGGATAAGCCATTGTTAGCTCCTAATCAGCTTCCGTTACCAAAAGTGACCTTCGTTTTCCGCTCGTTGAAGAGGGGCATACGAGGATCGTTCTCGCGCATGAAGTTGTTGTCCACCGAGTTCATCTGGGATTTGGTTTGGGTGTCGTAATATTCATTACGCTCCTCGACCAGCTCCTTCGGCGCTTTACACAACATTAACCCACCAATCACCACATTGTCGGCAAACCGCTCGTTCTCGACGGTAACCATGGTAATCTCGGGGTGGTCTGCCGCTTTCACGGGTTCCCAACCTTCACGCAGTTTCGAAGAAACGTTCGTGGCGTCGGCCTGACCTTGGGTGCTTACGCGGACCCAGTGGTACTCATATCCATCCTCGGGCGTGGGGGAAGGTAGAACTTCCGGGCGCTGCCAGCTCCGTTTACGGACGGTTTTCTCACGAGTCTGTAGCTCGCGGTCAATGCGATTCTCAGCCATTTTGTTTCCTCATGTCTAATGCAACCTGTTTGGCGTACTGTTGCGGGGTAAGTCCAAGCCTCGTCGCGATCTGCACTTGGGTTTTTGTTAGTGTCACCTTCTTCGGCGCGGTACTGCGCGTTGCTGGTGCCACAACCTGTGCTTTACGCTTCGGCTCCGGGGCCACCTCGACTTCTGTTTCGTCCTCCTCGAAACTATCCGGGAAGACTTGCCGCATACGAGAATTGATCTTCTCGTAGTAGTCATCACTTTGAGGGCTTACGCCCTCTTTGACGAGTTTGTTATGCAACCCCAGCGCAAAACTCGTCATCTCATCGTCTTGCCCGAACCATGAATTGGCTTTCTGCCACTCCACAGCCCGCTGGTCGACTTGTGGTGCCGGGGCGGGTTCTGGTGTTGAAGGTACAGGAGTTTCCTTCTCCTGTAAAGTTGGTACCTTGAGATTACTTATTCTTTCGAGCTTAAGCCTAGCAGCCGTTAGCTTATCGTTAGCGTCCATGACAGCGTCTGAGTCACCAGAGTCATAGGCTGTTTTGTATGCGTTTTTAGCTGCTGCAACTTCAGCCGCTGCGTTCTTCTTAGCCTGCTCGATCAGCGCGGCTTGGCTCTTGGTGCTGCTGGCCTTGAGTTTTTTATTCTCTTCCAACAACTGCTGAGTCACACGCTCAAGCTCTTCGCGGGCACGCAGGGCTTCTTCTTTAGCCCGACGCTCGTCGTGGTAGCCCTTGGAGAAGTGCTTGATGCGCTTGCGGACCTTGTCAGAGTATTCCTCTAACTCCTCGTCCGTCACATCTTCCGGCGGGTCTGATGGCTTTCGCCCACGATCTGCTTTCGGCGTGTCGTCCACGACCTCAACTTCGAGGTCATCTGCGTCTTCATAAGCTGTTTTAAACGCTTTTTTAACGGGCTTTTTAGGCTCGTCTTCAATATCCACCTCGACTTCGTCTGCTTTGGCTTTGCCCGGACGCTGCATCGGCTCTGCCGATGACGGTTCGATCTCGATGTCTACAGTTTCCTCTTTTTCGTCAGGAAACTCAAACTCCACTTTCTGAAACGGCATGTGTCACCCCCCTACGCACGCTGGATACCACGAGGATCAGCTACCACTGCCTCGATAGAATCGTCATTCATCAACCGATACTCGGTATCACCCATCTTGAAGCGAGTGCCCGAGTTCATGCGGAACATGACGTAGTCGCCGGGCTGGCACCAAGGCCCGTCAGGATACCGCGAGGCGTCCTTGTACGCGTCAGCGCCCATGTCCACGACCAACCCGATGATCGACATAATGTGGTCGCGGTTGCGTTCCGTATCAGTCTTCAGAATCCTAGTGCCCTCGTATGTCTCGGAGGTCTGCGGTAGCGCGATAAGCAAGCGGTAACCCACTGGCTTTGGGAGCTGCGCCTCAAATTCTTGTTCCCCGCTCAGTTTAACTGCTGGTTCAGTCATCGTCATTATCCATATAGTTACGCGAGAGGTCTTCAATGTATGACTTGCCAGCTTCGAGACCCCGAATTAAGCCGACAACTTCCCTGTATGCGGCGTAGTCTTTAGGCGACCCGCCGGATAGGAAACTCTGTGCAGACGAGATTTGCTCGTCGATCTTATCTATGAGCACGTCAAAGACGGTCTTTGCCATGGTTTACTTATTCCCCCCACTTGGCTTCTGTTTCTGCTGCATTAGCTTCGCGACCTCGATCTGAGTTTTGTCACGAGCGGCGCGCCGAGCTTGACTCATCTCCACACCCTTAACTTCGGCGTCGATAGCCAATTCTGTTTTGTCCACCTTAAGCTGCTCTGCTTTCAGCATGGCGTCTGCAGCGGCCTTGGTTGTTTGTAGCTGCATCTGCTGCTGTTTGATCTGTGCGTCCACCTGATCCTTCGCGGCCTTGCGCTGGACCTCGGCTTGCTTAACCTGCAGCTCGGCCTGCTGGAGCTGGAACATCGGGTCTTGTGCCTGCTGCTGTGCCTGCTGCTGTGCGGCTTGCTGCTGATGCGCCTGAGTAAGTTGCTTGCCTGCATCTGCGACCAGACGAGACAGTTCGACCTCGACCTCTTCCGGCAGCTCCTCGTTGGGTGGTGGTAGCGGTGCCCCGAGGCGCTCCTCGATCTGTTGACGATACTGGAAACCAAGGTGTTCGGCGATGTGTGCCTGCAACGAGGCCATAATCTGCTTGGCCTGCGGGTTTTGCCCGATCATCTGCATAATCATCGGGTCCTGTAAGAACGACGTATGCGCGGCCAGATGGGCTTGGTGGTCCTGATAGATGAATGCCTTCATCGGTTTGCCAATCAGTGCGTCCATATTCTCGCTGATCGGGTCGGTCGGCTTAGCATCATCCCTCGTTGGGACAAGTTTATCTGCGTTCTTGATACCCAGCACCTCGATCATCTGGCGGTGTAGCTGCGGCAGATCGTAAATCTGTGGTGCCGACTGAGCCATCTGCAGCACCGCTTGGTACTGGACAACCCGCTGGGCCATGGTGGAGCTGTTAGGATCGCTGACGGGGATCACGTCAACCATCTCATAGTCAGCCTTACGCGCGCTTATCTCGCCACGATGTGGCTGATACTGGTACTCCTCCGGCGCATACTCGGCGATGATCGCCTTGAGCATCTTAAACTCTTGCTTCATCGCGTAGTGCACGCGCGCCTGCACCGCCGCCATCGGCTTCAGAGTCCGTTCCAGCAGCGCCAGAGTAGTGCCCACAGGCGCATTTGCCGACATATCAGAGATATTCAGGTCAGAAATCGCCCCGAGGCGCCGTCCTTCCTGCGTAATCTGCTGGAGCAGCGCCAGAAGCGTCTGAGATGGCTCTTTGTACGGCAGTGGCATGATATTGTCGCGGATTGACCCCGACGGCACGTCCACATCCTTAAATTCACCCGGTTCGATGGGCGAATCGTCGCCTTTAATGCGCAATCCGCGGGTTTTCAGGCCCCCCGGCAGGTTCGACAGCGTGCCAGCGTCAACTAATTGACGGATCAGGCTGGTTCCAGCCTTGGCGTAGCCCCCGATAATGTGGATCAGGCCCAGCCCATAGAAGCCAAACCCCGGAACATAGGGGTAATGGACGAAAAATTGGTTCTTCAGGGCCAGCGGATCGTCTTCTTCGTAGTTGCGACGGATGGCCAGCACCTCCCCGGTGCCCCGCTCGATCGTAATTACGTACGGTTTCGGCAGATCGTCCTCGTCGTCCACCCCATCTAGGGTCGTTTCGACGTGGATTTCGTACAATGTGTACCGATTGTCGTTTGTTAGCTCGTATCCGCCCTCTTCAGCCTTCTTCTCCTCGATGTCGGAGTGGTATGGCACTGGCTCACCGAGGTCTACATCGCGATAGAACCCCGCTGCCTGCAGCTTGCGGACCTCATTTTTAGTCTTGCGCATGACGTGTGTAACGCGCTCGGCAGTCTCGATATGGCTCGCACCGTATGGCACGATGACGTCTTCTGCTGGGATGTACAGCGACACCTGCCGCCCAATATTTGGGTCGTAATACACCTTCTTGAACGCAGAGCCAGCCA
>Ga0208898_1000926_pt1 | contig 20832 bp, 23 predicted proteins | sample VirMetDEL_Mar_4_FD_184513 | JGI IMG/M metagenome (GOLD analysis project Ga0208898, IMG submission 184513) | Aqueous microbial communities from the Delaware River and Bay under freshwater to marine salinity gradient to study organic matter... | ecosystem: Environmental > Aquatic > Marine >...
GATCCTGTATCACAAGCAGTTATTTTACTATCAAGAGAAGTAGTATCACCTGCGATTGTGGCGAGGCTTGTGTTGCCAGTAGTCTGTAGAGCACTCGTAGCACTACCAGTAGGTAAAGCACTTGAAGAAATTACAACCGATCCTGTGTTACAGGCGACAATCTTACCATCTAAAGAAGTAGTATCTCCTGCTATTGTGGCGAGGCTTGTATTTGCTGTAGATTGATTTGATGCTGTGGCGAAACCTGTGATTTGTCCTTCTTCAATTGAAACTTTTAAATTTGATCCAGTTGATAAAGAAGCTGGTAATCCAGCACCTTGTAAAACACTCGTTGCACCACCAGTAGGTAAAGCACTTGAACTTACTACCACCGAACCTGTATTACACACAGTTACTTTACTATCAAGAGAAGTAGTATCTCCTTCAATGGTACTAAGATGACCTATCATAGTGGTTTGGTTCGCCGCACTCGCATCTCCTCCCCCACTCATAGACACAACATTTACATCTAAATTACCAGAAGCATCGACTTTTAATGCTCTACCTTTAGCTCCACTTCTATCATAACCTAAAATTAATGAAGTAGCATTAGAACTGCCGTCTGAAATAGAACCAGTATTATTAATATCTCTGAGAGTTGCGTTATTTGCTGTAGTTAAAAGAGTTTCTACTCCAGCCATATCAACCTCTAAATTATCAACTGAAACTTCTAAAGTATCGGTATTGTCGACTATTCTTTGAAGTAAAGTATTACTTCTATGATTAAGTGTGTGTAATGAATCTCTATTATGGCTCATTCTATATATATAAAACAATAAATTATTTTAGTTTCATTTACAAAAAATCAAAACAATTCAAAAAAATAAATTAACTTAAAGAAAAAAGATACACATTATATTAATGTTGTATAAAGATCTAAATTTAAGTTCTAAAAATCAGTTGTCTAAAGAGATATTAGTTAAAGTTATTAAGTATGAAAATGATGTAGATAAGAAACATACTTCACGTGAATGGAAACAAAAAATTCAGAATGTTATTGATAGATATTCTAAACAACCTGAAAAAATGAAAAGACAAGTAATCTTTAATGAAGTATCTGCTCAATCTATATTTGATATATGTTTAAAAGATTTAAGTTTATTTATTAGAAGTGAAAATAAAATAGGAACTGGTAAAAAAGCAGTCTATGTTTATTTTATTAAGATACAGTTCCTTTCGACCAATTCGCCCTCAGGTTAGGGTTCTTTCTTTTTTTTGAAATCATTTCTTTAATTTTTTCTTTACCTAAAGATTTTAACACTTCAGAAGCTGTTAAAATTTTTTCTCCCTTTTTATGTAAAGGTCTACATAATGGGAATTTTCTACTGTCTTTATCTGATCTACTCCTACCACACTCAACTACTTTTCCTTTTATATATGCGTCCATATCTACCCATTTTTGTGAGAACCATTTATCGACTTTTTTAACTTTCTTTTCTTCTGAGTATTTACCACCCATATCCTTATAAGTTTTTACAAGAAAAGCAGATTTGTAAAGACTAGTACCTTTACCATACTTATCATTAGCTATATCTTTAGCTTTTTTATATAATCTAGGATTCATAACATTTTTAGGTGTGTCCATTTAAGATAGAATAAGAAAAGATTTAATATCTATATATTTTAATGAATAGAATGTATAGACCACTAGATAATTTTACATCAGGAGGAACTAAATTCTCGTTTGATTTTTCTCATATAGATAGTATAAGAATGAAGAAAATTGAAAATGAAATAGAAACTGTTAAAAACATAATAGAGATTAAGAATATCAGAAGACATGAATGTATAGATCAATTAATAGATCTTTATAGAAGTAATGCTTCTCATAAAAAAAGATTTGATAAAAATAGAGAATTAGAAATATTAGATGAAGAAATAAAAGAAAATAATAATCAATTAAAACTTTTGTTATTAAAAAAAAAGAAATTCACTTACCCTTAACTTTACCTTTAATGTTCTTTCTTGCCGTTTCGAGTTTTGCTCTTCTCTCTTTTGCCCTTTCTTCTTGTCTTTTCTTTAGTTCTTCTTTAGAGAGAATAGGACGATCAGATATTCTTTCTTTTTTAGGTTCTTCTTTTTTAGGAAATTTCTTTTTCAATTGTTTTTCAATCTTCTCCTGTGCTTCCTTGAATTCTGCAATTTCTCTTGGTCTTTTTGCTTTCTTTTTAAATTCTCTGACTAATGCCATTCTTTTTTTCATATCTTTTTCTGTACCAACACCAGTTCTTTTTTCCTTTTTCATTAATCCTTCAAATTTAGATTTATGTTCTGGTCTTAACATTAACTTAATTAATTCATCTTTTTTTAATTTAGAATATCCAGTAATATTAGTTGCTCTAATAATTTTTTTTAATTCAGGTAAACTATAAGAATTTAATATTTCAGCAGAGGGCATTTATAAATAAGTGATAGAAAAAAATTTAATCAACATTATCAATTTCAGTTTTAGATTTTAACTTTGGTTTATTTCTTAAATTATATTCTTTCTTTTCTATTTCTTTTTTAATTTCAACTTTAATTTTATTATCTTGTTTATCTTCTGTTCTACTCAATACATTCTCTATAATTTGTAATACTCGTTCTCGTGAATAACAATTCATAAAGTTCTTTATCTTACGGCATTCAGGGCACACCTTAGAAAGTAAAACATATTCACGCTCACACATAGCACATTCGAACGGCATCTTATATAAATAATAGTCAGATATTAATTCACTCAACTATTTCTCAATCTTGAAAAAGGTTGGTACTTGGAGCATAAAATTAAAGAAATTATTTCAGGACAAACTTCAAACTTTTTTCAAAAAAGATTTCTGGATTTTTCGCCCTCAAGTAGCAACCTTTTATTTTTGATGTAGTGGGTTCGACACCCTAAAAAAAAATGTGTGAATATATTAGGATATGCTTGATATACAAGAATTAAGTAGAATATTAAATTTCATAAATATGTCTAAAACTATATATGACCGCTCTGAATACAAATACGGAGTATATAAGAAAGTATTAGCTGAAATGTATCCTAGACATAGCGAATATAAACTAAAGAAGATATTTGATAATTTAATTTGTTTGGGATATATAGACCAAATCCCATTTAACAAATCCTATAGATATAAATGGAATGCTAAGACTCTTGATGCTAAACCTATATTAAAAGACAAACCCTTTATATTAGTATTTGAATAACTATCTCTTTTAAAAAAAAGAGAACAAAAAGAAATTCACCAGAGAATTCTAAATGAATGATATGATGGACTAGAAGGTAAGTTAATTACAATCTGACCTTGTTTATTTTTTATCTTCGAATGACGAATTCTATAATTTTTTCTTCTTTTAGCATCATTATGATCTAAAGATTTATATATACCAGTCTTATCTTTGAAGTGCTTATAACGATTATCACCGAAATGCACTTTCTTACCATCAACAATAGTCATTAACTTTTTATTCTTTCTATCTGACTTCTCATATTCATATTTACCGATTTTAACTTTCATAATTAATATCTACAAAGATAATATAATGCCCTATCATACAAAACCGAACGGTTATAAAAACACTAAGACAAGTGAAATGAAACCTTTAAATAAACCTAGAAAACAGTTAAGTAAATTACAAGTAGAGTTTATGAAGGAACATTCTAAAAAGCATAGTCCTGAACATAATAAAGAAATGCGAAGACTAATGAAGGAAGGTTTTTGTATAGAAATCGCCCACCGATTAGCTATGAAAAATGTTGGTAAGTAATAAAATAATAGAGTAATGTAGAATGGGTTTATTTAAATCATTAGGTAAATTCTGTGAACGATTTAGTTGTAAGTCGACATGTATGATAGAAAGAAAATGTGTTATACTTGAGACAGGTAATATACTTGATTTAAGTCAATATGAATTAACGATGCGTGATGTAAAAGATTTAAATAGAATAGCAAGTAAAAGAAAACCAACGCCAACTAAATTAAGTGAGGTCTAGATTTATGCCCAAAAAAATAATATTTTAAAATTATCTAAAGTTATTTTCTCATTATATTATAAAGAGTATAACTATGAGAGGAAGAAAAAATCCGAACAAGTCTAACTATCACTATGTTGCTCATTATTACGAAGGCGATGATATTGTAGATGAGAAATACTACATGACCATCAAGCATATACAAGAAGACCACCCTTGCTGTCGTAAGACATTAATGAAACAAATTGCTAATCCAGACCGTAGAAGTCATCTCATAAAAGATGTAAAATTTTATCGTGTGTCTGTACCTGTTAGTATTCAGGTTCTTAATCCAGAAGTTTCTAATTAGTTTTCTGCGATTTTTGGATATTCTTTTAATTTAGTTTTCTTATTTTTTTTATTTTCTTTTAGTTTTCGGCACTTAAAGAGAATAAAAATATATTTTTATGCCTTAAATCGGTAAAAAACTAACTTTTAAAACATAATTCGCATAAAACTAACTAATTTAAAGAAATCGCATAAAACTAATTCTCTTTATTCTTCTTTATTTTTTATTAATTGTAAGAAGACAGTATTGTCTCCTTGAATGTCTGTGGCTGGAGTTCCGTCTGGTGCTAAGATTCTTACTCTAAGTTTGTCTACATACTGTGGAATACCTTGATGAACATAAGGAATCGAACCCTGACCCTCATCGGTGGTATAATCACTAGTCGCATAATATCTTCCTACAATTGATTTAATCTTTTGATTCTGATTTGGTCTTTGAGAACTGTTGTGAATATTTGAATGAGGTAAACCTGAAATCTCGATTAAGAAATATCCATTAGATAAAGAACCAACTTCTCCACCTTCAGTCTTATGACCAACAATAGAATTCAAGTTATTTGTTTCTATAGTTTGTTCTGATAATGGTGGAACTTTGAAATAGTTCGCATCTGTCTTTTGATAGAAAGCATCAATACTAATAAGATTTTCTGTAGTGCTTTTTCCTGCTACGAAATCTGTAGCAAAAACATTTATATCTATTAAAGTAGGAGTATTACCATTATCTACAAAAGTCGCTCCATCAATAGGATTGTTAGGATTACAAAACAAACTCGCATCGAAACCCATGTTCTTAAATAAAAGTTTTTCTGTTTTTGGATTTCCACAACCTGTAAATGAAATACCTGAATGAGCACCTACTGTAAAGAATCTAGGTGGTGTTTGACCTGGTTGTTCTCTTTGAAGAACTATACCTGTATTATCGTCTATGATAGGTGAGTGTATTTGTTGAAATACAAATTTATTTAATGTATCGTCATAAATTAAACCTACCTGACTTGTTCCTAAAACATAATCGTCAGTAGCACTCGACAGAAATTTTAATATATTAGTTCCATCTTGAGCGATTAAAAATAAATCTGTTTCGTGTCCTAACAGACCAAAGTCTCCATCTGTTAATAATTGTTTATGACTTGTTAAGAAAGGTGTCTTAGTTGGAAATGAAGTATTATATAAAGTAGCATCTCCAAAATCGGCTGCTTCATCGAAAGGTTGAAATGTTGGATTAGTAGTCTTAGGGTCGATAGGTAATGGTTTAATTTGTTTCATTTGAACTTGACTTAATTGGTCAGTTATTGTTTTCGCCAAAGCATCTGGTTGATATGAACCTTGAGGAATTGCTACTTCTACACTAAATGTCATAGGAAAAAATGTTTCATTAGAAATGACTGGGTTTACATCTCCACTAAAATTCTGTGGATTTAAATCAAACTTATCAACATTAACTAAATCAGATTCATTAGTAATAGTGAAATCACTTATCTTAAATGTAGTAGTTCCTGGTGTTTTAGGTTTATATCTTATATTTAATGTTTTTGCTTTTGGGTCTGAATATATTTTGTAAAGAGGATTAGACCCACGACTTTCGGCAACCAATTGAAAACTTTGATTAACTGTTTTACCTGAACCATCTGTATATGAAAGACCTATTGTAGCTTGACTAAACTTAGCACTTCTTTGGTCTGCTAATATAATTTCACTACAATCTAAAGTGTCAGAAGGAGCAGTATTATTATAAGAAACAACATATTTTTTACCGTCAGGTTGAGGAATATAAGTAAAAGGTTGTCTTGAAAAATATTCTTGGTCATTTGATACAGTTGGTCTATAATTTTCTAAATAGATAAGGAAATTCATAGCAAAACTATCATTAGTATCATCTATAGTGATTCTTCCTGTAGATTGGTCTGTATTAGAAGACCTAGTATCAATGAAACAACTCTTAATACTTAATTCATCACGATTCTCAAGTAATAAAGGTTTATTCAATACTATTTCATAATCGCCATGTTGAGCTGGATTTACTGTATGTGAATCGGCTTGTCTTAACTCAATAATATTAGTATTCATCTATTAATATTATAATAAGATTTTTAAAATTTAATAAAAAACTAAAGTAAAAATTTAGACATAAGAAATCAAATAACCACCGTTTCCTACTTGAATTTGTTTTCCTACATATCCCATCATAAACAATTCAAGAGAGTTATTGTATTTAGAAGGATTGGTGTCAGTCTTTCCAGTTCTTGTAAATTCTATCTGAAGTTCTGTAATTTTATCATTAATAGAAGTTGCAAAATAGTCTTGACGACCAGATTCAGTTTCGTCATCGGCAGCACTTAAGGCGGCAGCATCTGCGTGAGGATTGAAGACTGAATATTCGTGTAAGTTAAGGTCTCCGTTTGTATCTACGGCGTGAGCTAATTTTCTCATAGTACCTTCTAATTTACCACGAGGATAGATGGCTCTTCCATTAACAAGAACATTAAAAGATTCTTGGAAGCCGTGAAGACTTGAGTATACACCATAACCTACTACGGCATTAGCATCAACATAACTAGATTTATCTTGATAAGTTTTCTTAACAACAAGACGACCGAGAGTTTTACCATTGAATCCCAATACTTTTCTATTTTGACTCTTTGTGTCTCCAGCGGCTACAGCGTCAATATTTACTCTATCCATTTCAATGTCTTCCCAAGAGGCGGCTTTGATTTGAGACACCATAGCCATAGCCTGTCTATCGTCCATTACTCTATCTACTGCTAAAAGGGGTCTGTTATTAGTTGTAGCAACATTATCATTCAATTGATATTTCTGGCGATTTCCTGAAGTTTCGAATTCAATAACAAGTCTTAATTGTTTAAATACTTTATCACTAAGAACAGGAACAACTCTTAACATATCAAATACTTCTCGAAGGTCATAGTATCCTTGTTTTACTGATTTAACATCATAAGATGCATCTAAAGTGTTTACAACTGGGTTTCTTACTTCAGTCTTTCTTTCGTGTTGGGCATTATCAGGATTAAATACATTAGTATATCCTACAGAATGTCTCTTAAGAAATCTATCTAAATCTGAATTATGTTGATTGGAATTTGAAAGAACATTCCAAGCCAACCAGTCATTAAATTCTCTTATTTCAGTAAGAACGGTTCTTCCATCTAAAAGACTTATATTTCTAATACTTCCTAAAGTTCCTACACTCTTGTGATATTCAGTAGCGGCACTACCAGAACGACCTACATTTAAAAGTTTAAGACTTGGTAATACAGAGCCGTGAATCCTAAATTCCGCACGACCAGCAGACTCATTTCCGACGAAAACACTTGGTTCAATTATATCAGGCTTAATCTGTTCGCTTGAATAGAAACTCATTTTAATACTATAAAGATATATTTTATTTTTTATTTTTTTTATGATAAAAAACAAAATTCAAACAAAAAAAAAGTTAATAAAATTTTAAAAAACATATTGTCTAGAGTTGTAGTTTAGTGTGGAAAAACATAAACATGATATATTGATTATTATTAGAAACACTTGAAGTAAGATTTACTGAAAATTTTGATTGACTTAGATCTATAGCTGATCCAAATTTTTGACCTAAACCAAAACATTGATTTCCCTTAATACAATTAGCATTTACTTGGTGAACTCCCATATTGTCTAAAGATTCTAAATATCCGTCTAAATACTCAGCATAGTCTTTCTGCTCATACTGAATCATTTGATTAGTTGCATCGTTCATCAAAAACTGAACACTAGTAATAGATGGAGGTTGTTCTAAAGCATCGGCTTCAAAGTGTAAAGCATTTTCACGACTCTGCTTGAGGAAGGATATGGATACACCTGTCGCCACGGCGGGCACTCTTGTTGATATATTAGCATTAGCCGACTGTAAAACACTCTTAATATCTACAACTGAATCCATAGAAACCTGTGGAACAGGGCTAGGAGCTACAGTATTAAAAGTTAATCTTAAATCAGTAATAGTGTATTTTGCAGTTGCTACGGCACCAATACCACACAAGGCATTTTCATTACGATTAAGATTCATAGAGATTCTTACTTCATTATTAACACGACTCATCTGTAAATTATCAGACATGCGGTTCAAGCAGATATATGGTTTAAAAGAAAAATCTATATCTTCAAATATTTGAGCAGCCGATGTATCATCTGATTCTCCTGCGGTAAATGCAATAGCAGAATCTACACTAGGAGCTTTAAGTTCGCATAAAGATGCTCCTGAATAGTAATCATTTGGAGCCTTAGTGGCGGTTTCAGTCATATTAACAAGTCTGGAATAGTTTGACTTAATATTTTCAATTACCTGACCATTTACCTCACAACGAATTCCTTCTATAAGGGCGTGGGCACCGACCTGAGGTTTTAAGTAAATACGGTCTGTGTAAGATGCTCTTTGACCTGCTGTAGATTCAACTAAAAGTTTTCCTTCAATTCTAATACTATTCCTAATTAAATTACGGTCTGTAGATAAAACAAAATCAACTGTGTCAAAGGCATTAAATCCTGTTGCTTTATTTGATTCTGGCTCAACGCTGTGAAAAATAATATTACTCATCTTTATAATATGTTATAACAATATTTTTTTAATAAAAAATATAATTATTTTAAAAAAAGAAAAAGGAGAAAATAGATTAATTAAACACTCTTAACAACTTCTTTGTAAATGCTGAAGTCCTGAATACCGCCACCGCCAGTTTTCTTAATTTCAAATTCAACCATCTTAAGATTCTGTTTTAATGGAAGAGGAACTGAAATTGCACTTAAACCAAAATTAGCACCACCGCCATCTGTAAATGAACCACGATTATCATTAGTAGTTGGAGTGATTCGACTGTATATTTTCTGAGCTACATTCTCAACAACTCTACCTTGATTCAATACCATTGTATTTAAAGCGTGATAGTAAAGTGGAGTATCTGGGAAAATATCTCTATCATATTGATTGTTATTATCTACAGCAACACGAACTCCTTCAGTAGCCCTTTTCTCTGAAAGTAAGTCATCATTATTATTCTTCATAAGAACTAAAGCATTAATAGCGTTTCCTTCAACTTCATAATTGCGTTTAAATACAGTTGAACCATTACCTTGGTCTCGTTCAACCTTATATTCTGTGAAAGAGATTTGGTCTGGAACCTGTGAAGGCATGTTATTAGAACCTATAGAATAAAGAACTAATTCAGCTTGTCCTAATGTAAGTGAAATATCATCGGCAGGAGTAATATCAGACATCTTTAATGCTCTTATCTTAACATCTACAAATCCTGCTCCTGCTGGAGTTCCTAAAGCGTTTTTGAAAGTAAGGGATACTTCACCATTTGTTTCATCATAAGTTATATTTGTAATTTGATTTTTATCTCCAGCGATACTAACTCCATCTAAATCTCCCTGTTGAACAATAACAGGCATACCTACATACCAAGGGATTCTTCGTTGGTAGTCTGGGTCATATTTTTTACTCACGGCTCCTGAACCTAATTTAAATACAGATATAGCGGAAGTAGTTGCATCATCAACAAGACGACCATTATTTTGAGTGGTAAAGTAATTTTCATTATATTCCTCCATATTAGCACTTATTCTACCCATATCCATTTCTAAATTAAGATTACATTTACCTAAACGGCGAGTATCGAACATTTGAACTTCACCTACATTAAGAATATCACTAAGAGGAATACGAACACTTTTATCTATATACCTACCTGTTTGTCCTGCTTCGGCACTAACATCAATAAGAGGTGAAGTAGTACCCCAGTCTTCATATTCTCTAAGACTCATAAAGTTATGATAAGTATTACCTAAGTATTTGTTTTGACTTTCACTGTAATTCTTAGTATAAAGTCTTAATTGATTTACATCTCTAAGTTCTTCAATACGACCTACACTATCAGAAGTAAGACGAGCATGTTTTACAAGACCTACAGCTGGAACAAATCTAGACTCGTCTGCTCCACCTACATCTACTTTAGCCTGAACATTCCAAATAGAGTCTGCCCATTCAGCGTCGGCATTTGCTCCACTAACACGAGCATTAATAGAAACATAAGATTTGCTTAAATCAAGCATTTCACCTTCAGGAATACGAAAATTAAGTAAATTCTGAGTTGAAGATAAATCTTCAGATTCTACACTGTGCACCTTAAAAACTTTATCCATTTTATATATGTATATAGAAAGATAAATTTTCTATAAAAAATAATTAAAAACATTTTTAAAAAAGTAAATAAATTCCTTAAGCACTTATTGTGAATTTACCCAATCAATATGTTTTTGAGTTTTTTTGTGTCTTGACATTCCATTTCCTCTGGTAAATATAGCTCCACACTCACACTCAATCTTTTCTTTTAATCTTTTTTTTATTTTATCTATATTTTTTTCACGATATTCTCTCGCCATTTTACACTTATGCTCTCTATTTTTAATATGGTATTCTTTATAATAATTTTCAGCATCAAAAACTTTTGTTGGTTGATGTTTATTCACACAGTCTAAAGTATCTATATAATGTTGTTCTCTTTTTAAAAGTTGTTCGATATTTTCACAAGGGTAATTTTCAATTAAAATAATTTTATAATCACCAAGTTTCATTATTTCACTACTCGTCATATATTTACCATTTTTAAAATCTCTTCTATGTCCAGTCATTCTACTACTTAAAGGTTGAATAGTTGATCCAACATAACACTTATCGGTATGAGGTGATATAATTTTATAGATTTTGCCATAAGTATATTTGTTCTCCATTTTTATAGATATGTTATTTTGTGTTTAAGTATGTTTTATAATTGATACTAAGCGCCTATCTGAAAGGAGGCATTAGAAATTTGGGGCAGACTGGGTTTTTTATGCTTAGCAAAAATGCCTCCTAAATAGGTCGACAAGCCAAGAACTAAGCCAATGGCTGAACCTATGGGGTCTTCCCCAGATTCTGCAGTTTCTTCACCAACTTCTTCACCTGCTTCTTTTAATGCTGCTTTACCTACACCTTTAGCAGCTGCTTTAGCTTCTTCTTTTCCTACTTGTGCTGCTTTTGCTAGTTCTCCTGCTAAATCTCCTGCTTTATCTTGGGCTTGACTTATTGCTTCGTTCTTAGCAATAGATATAACATTTTTTTTATTAATACCACCTGTGGCTAATTGAGCAATATTACCTGCTTGACCTAATGCACCTTGTGCTACTGAACCAGCGGTTTTACTAAAAACACTTGTTAAAGACTTTTGAGCCTGTCCTAATTCGTCTTCACCTACTCTTCCTAATTGACTTACTAATTTTGTTTCACCTTTCTTAACAAGTGTAGTTCCTACTTTACTTAATTGAGTTCTTGCTTTTTCAGCATCTCCTACTAAATCTTTAGGTTCTAATGTTTTTATTTCATCAAGAGTTCTATTTGCTTGATGAAGATTAAATTTTTCTCTTAATACATCATCACTAATATCTGAAGGTGTGGCTACTCTTTCGTTCATAAGTTTATCATATTTTTGTCTATATAAAGGGTGAAGTTCATTTGCTTCTGTCTTAACTGCTGAATTTAAAGCATCTCTTACAATTGGATCTGAATATTCTGATTTACTTATACTCTGAATACTAAAAGCAGGTTTTTCTCCTGATACTTCATCTAAAGTTCTTGCGGCTTGATTTAAATTAAATTGATTAGCTAGTCTTTTATCTCCACCAAATTCATCTAAATCCTTAACATATCTTTTACCTATTTTTTCTGTAAATTCCTTTTGTTGGTCGCCTGTTAGATTTGATATTCTATCTCTTAATCCTGATTTAATAATTCCTTCAGTTTTTTCAAATTCTTGTGGTAAAAGGTCTTCTACTTGTTGCTCTGTTATTTTTGCCGCTCCACTTACTCCCTCTTCAGGTACAGATGGTAATTTACTTTTTGCTTTATCAAGTAAACTTTGTTTAACTAAATTTTTATCTTCATTTAATTGATTAATAATACCTTTAGTTCCATTCTTCCTAAATGCTTCTTGATATTGTTTAGCCTTTTCATTAGTGAGACCTAATTTTGATAAGGCTGCCTTACCTAAACCTTTACTACCCTGTTTAAATAAGTCTACTAATGAATCTACACCTACTTGTTCAAAAGGGTCTGTGAATTGTGTAGTTTTTTCTTCTGCTTCTTTTTCTGCACCTGCTTCTTTTGCTTCCTCAGCCGCTTTTATCTGACTAAAACCCTGTATAGCCGCATTGTAATTTAGTAAAGAATCCATTAATAATATATATGTATATAATAAATAATTATGCCTAAAAAAAAAGTTAATCTCAAAAGATTCAAAGATAAAACAGATAAATTTGTAGTTAAAAAGAATAATGGTTTATTCGATTTGCCGTGCCGTCTTCAAATTTCTGCGGCTTCTGGATTCGGAAAAACCAGTTTGCTTCTAAGTTTAATGCTTTCTGAAGACGCATATTTAAAAGACTTTGAAGGGAGTAATATTTATTTATTCTCGCCTATGGTAAATGATGCTAAATTAGAGCATTTGTGTAAAAAAAAGCAAATTTCAGATATGAATATTTATACTGAATTCGATGAAAATTTATTATCTGCGTTGTATGATAAATGTTGTGAAGAATATGAAACAGAAAAACTATTAGATGAAACACCTCAAATGCGAGTCATAATCTTTGACGATGTAGCGTTTGAGGGGTCATTGGCTTCAAAAAAACAAAGTAATAATATAGTAAATAAATTAGCCTGTAATTCAAGAAAACATGGAATTTCACTTTTTTTCTTAACACAAGACTATTTTCAATTAAATAAAGTTTGTAGAAATAATCTTACAGGTCTTATAATGTTTAATATGAATAATAGATCTTTAGAACAAGCAGAGATAGAACACAATTACTTAGAAGATAAGAAAGCCTTTAAAGAGATGGTTAGAGGTAATCTTAAAGAAAAACACGATTTTGTTGTAGTAAATTATTCTAATTCTCGTGATGATGGTCTGTATCTTGACAAAGACTTTCAGAAGATAGGCTAGATTTACCTAATATAAAATCCTTGTGTTTTTCAGTTAAAATATGTCTAGCCATTTCTCTTCTACATATAGTAGCTCCACATTCACACTTGATTTTCTGTTTTCCTATAGTATCCCTCCATCTTAGTTGTCCTGCTCTTTTTTCATCAGGGCTTATATAAGGTCTAGTCTTATTAACAACCATTCCATTAACTAAACTATTCCTAACCTTTTCTATAGTTTGTCTTTCTAATTTTCTAGCATTTTCTAAATTAGTAGTGTAAAATTCATTTAGCAACTCTAATATACAATTATCAAAATTAAAATCCTTTGTCATACAAGTGTTAGACATTTTTAATTTATGACTACTAAACCTCTTTTGAATTGACTGTGATGTTAGACCTACATAAACATTATTATCGTCTAAATTAGTTATTTTATAGATACTATATTTTTTCAATTTCTTCATTTATATATAGTATACATTTTAATTTTATAAAGTAGAACACGCTAAATTTTAATAAAAAATCTAAATGAAAAAATAGTTAAGTTAAATTAATTCTTAGAATAGACATTTGTCTGGACTTCAATACTGTGGAGCATCTTATCTGCTAATTCTTCTTTCTCTTTATTCTGTGGAGGGAATAGTGTAGATATAACTATATGTCTTATCATACTTATTCCTAACCCATTCTTATTTAATGGTGAGAAGGCACTCTTAACTGCTTTAGTTAGTTGATTTGCAGTCATCATTTCTAATGATCTATTAAATAATAAAAACTTAGTCGGATTTACTTTTAACCACTTATTAAGTACAGTATTTAGTTTCTTACCTACAGGAATAACTTTATTATCAAATTTACCTTGTGTCTTAAATTCTCCTAAATGAAAGAACTTCTTATTCTGTCCCCTAATAACTAAATAATTCTGTTTCAATTCAGAATCCTTCATTTTATTATAATCTTTAATATTTATCATAGTCATAGAGTAGTCGCTCCGAAGGGGTGGGTTATTCTCAGGATCTAAAACATATAAACAAGTAATTACATATTTTTGAATTAAATCTAATTCAGATTTAGTAAGATTTTCTTTTTTAAATAAGCCCTTCACATCTATTTCTCGATTATAAGTTTTCATTACTTTCTGTAATTCTTCTAATGATGCCCAATTTTGTTTTTGCTTTTCGGTCTTCTCCTGAGACTTTTGCATCTCTTTTAAACTACTATCGAGTTCTTCCATCTCAACTCTATACTTATCTATCAAATCTTTGTCTTCGTTTTCTTCCGTCATCAACAACACTACGATTGTGGCGTAATAATTTTTTTTGGTTGATTTCGCTTTAGTTTCTAAAAACTTATCTACTTTAGACTTTTGTTTAATAACGTCTAAAGAGTATTCATTAGAACTATCTCCAATCTCTTTATTTAATTTTCTTAAATTTATGATATACATATTTAAAGATGAATCTTTAATATTTGGTCTTTTGCTTTTAATCTTAGAAATCAATTCGTCCATTATATATATAAAAAAGATATTTTTATTTAGTTTTATGCGATTTTAATAAAAAATAGTTTAGCATTCACATCACTCATTTAGACTTTTTTAGAGGTTAGAGGTTTGTAAAGAAAATAATGGAGTAAATCTATATTTTTTTATTGTTAGTTTCCTTCCTTGTAATCGCATAAAACCAAAAGGTTGCTACTTGGAGCCGATTTTTCAAGAAATTATTTTTGAAAAAAGTTTGAACTTTGTCTGAAAATAATTTCTTGATTTTTTCCCCTCAAGTAGCAACCTTTTTTAGGTGGAAGGCAGAAATCCAAGTGAGTGAGGTGAATGGTAAGGATTCCTTTTGTATCCCAAACTTTTTGAATGCGAACTTTTAATTTCTTTAAAAGGTACACATTATATATTTAAAATAAAATTGATTTAAAAATAAAATCTTTCTATAATGTATAACTTAACAATGAACTTTCAGGAAACTATTAATGTTGAGAATGCTAGATATTTAGAGGCTTTAGATCCAGATGACATCAAGAATATTATTGATGCAGATGGAGATTGGGAAAAACATAAATACCAAGACGGTGAAAAGTTATTTAGCAATATTGATAATCATATAGTTCAGTTAAAAAGATACTTGAGAACATCTATCAAACAGATGATGCAAAAGGATAAGATAAATAAAACATATCACTATTCATCAAACTTTCAGAATAGAGGAAGAATATTTTGTAAAGGATTTGGTGTTCAGAAATGTCAACATAAGATAAGGGGGTTTCTTATCAGAGATAGGGTGGTTGACTTAGACATGTGCAATGCCCACCCAACTATCTTACTTTGGATTATGAATAAAAATTTTCCTGAAAGTAAGGAATTATTTAAACCACTTCAAAAATATGTTGAAATGAGGGATACAACTCTAAAACTTATTCATTCAGATAGAAGGAAGGCTAAAGAATCTATTATAGTATGTATGAATTCAGGTAAGAAAACTAATTCCACTAATAGTCATTTAAAATTATTGGATAATACTTTTAAGATTATTCAAGATCTTCTTTGGAGTAAGTATGATAAATTAGATGATATTGCTAAAATCCACAAAGCCGATCTATCTAAGAAAGGTGTTCAGAATCCTAAAGGTAAATGGTTGAATTATATTTGTTCTATTAAGGAAAATGAAGTTCTTCAGAAAGCTATGTCTTTATTTCAAAAATCCGAAGTAGAGACACCTATGTTCGATGGTTTTACTTTAAAGAAGGAAGCATTTAAAGAAGATACAATTCAGAAGTTGAATGATTCAACTAAGAGATATGGTATTAAGTGGACTCAGAAAGAACATGACACGTCTATTCAAATTGACCCTGTAAAATATCAGGAAAATGTATTAACTCAGAAAACTTATGATATGGTAAAAGAAGAATTCGAAAAGAATCACTTTATGATTGAATTTCCTGTTATGTATTGTCGTGAAATAAATGTAAATGGAGAACAAACATATAGATTTTATACTAAACAAAACTTTAAGGAACTTGTTAGCTCTATTAAGTTTTCGGTTAATGGAGAACAACAAAAAATCCTTGAACCTTGGATTGAAGACCCAGATAGAAGGGCATATAGGGAAGTGAAATTTAGACCTACTCTAGATGAGGAATGTAAAGACTATTTCAATTCATTCAGAGGTTGGGATTACAATCCTACTGAAAACCCTAAAGAAACTGGTTTTGTAGATATTTTTAAGAAACAAATAGATGTTCTAACTAATTTTCACCAAGAAAGTGCTGAATATCTTATTAAGTATATTGCCCATAGTATTCAGAAACCTGAAGTAAGACCTAATTGTTCTGTAGTTCTAAAGAGTGATGAAGGTTATGGTAAAGATATGCTTCTTGACACAATCGCTTTACTTACAAACAGGAAATATATGATGAACACTTCAGAAATGAATGATATTTTTGGTAATTTTAATGTTGGAATCAGAGATAAGATTTATCTTGTTCTAAATGAAACCGAGAGTAAACACGGTTATGAAAACAAAGAAAAGATTAAGAATTACATTACAGAAGAAAAAACAATTATCAGAGAAAAGAATGTATCTCAATACGACCAAGATAATTATGTAAGACTTTGGATTTTATCTAATAATTTTAATCCTGTTCAAATATCTCCAAGTGATAGGCGATTTTCAGTATTCAAAGCCCATTATAAAAAACCAACTCGAGAACACTTTACTGAATATAGAAAACATATGAAGAGTAAAGAAAGTCTTAATGATTTGATGTATTATCTATTAAATGTAGATATTACTGATTTTGAACCAGATAGAGACAGAGTCATAACTGATGCTTACAAGGAAATGAAGACTCATAATATGAATCCTTTGTATACTTATCTGAATGAGATTCTATTTGAAAAAAGTTTCAAAGAAACATTCCCACACAAAGAACAAGCATGTCAATCGAAGAAAACTAATACAATTCTTCTGAAATCACAATGTTTATTTGATTCATATCAAGATTACTTATATAAAAACAATATCAATATCAAAATCGACTATAAATTAATGAAGAATATTCTTAGTAATATTGGTGTTCAACAACAGAAAAAGAAAGTAGCAGGGACAGTGTCAAATTGGTATGTCATTGACCCTGATGAATGTAAAGATATATTGAAAACATATATCGTTAAAGAAGAAATAGAAGTAATAGACCTAGATGACTACGAATAAATAGACCAAATATTTGGTTTAAATGTAGAGTAGACAACAGGTTTTTTAGGTTGCGTGGGAGGAGGCACAATTGGTTGCTGAATAGGTTTTACATCTTGCTCTACTTTAATAGTAGAATTATTTTTTTTAGTTAAATCACGCAGTTGCTTGATTTCATTTTTTAATTCCTCAATCTCATCTTTATTAGACTGAGATTTAGGTTGTGATTTTAATTCTTTTAACATATCTTTTAATTCTCTTAATTCAGATTTTAAGTCTGCACTTGGATCAAATGTTTTTGGCTCAGGCTCGTTAAATGGCTCAGGCTCAGGCTCGTTAAATGGCTCAGGCTCTTCAATTACAGGATCTAATTTAGCTTTGACTTCTTTAGTTATTTTCTTTTTTAATTCTTTCTTAGCTAATTTTTCTTCTTCTTTCTTTTTTCTTCTAGCCTCAGCATTTCGCCTTCTGGTTTCTAATGCTTTTTCTTTACCTTTAGCGAGATTAGCCATTAACTGGGCGTGTCTTTCAGCAGACATAGGAGGTCGTTTCTTTTTAGGTTGTTCTTCTTTGATTTCTTCAGGTTCAGGTTCAGGAGGTATTTCAACAATTACTTCGTTTTCTGCGTCCGACATATAAATATACTTTATATATTTTTTTTTTAAATAAAACTTTCAACCCAAGTAGAGCAATATTGCCTTATAAGTTCAACAAAATTAATATCTTCCCAATTCTCATCACTAGCCCTTATCAGACCATAAATTAAAATTATTTTTTTTTTTAGATCTAGAATCTCATTTTCTTTATTTTCAACTACTTCTTTGAAATGTTTAGCCATTTCAATGAATTGGTTTTCATTTGGTTCTTCAGCCATACTATATTTAAAGAAAAAACTATTCACCTCTATCCTTAATCAATAATGTTATTACACTTAATCCAGTAAGTATAATAGGTGAGCCATCTATTCTAAGAATCCTTGCTCTCCAGTTTCTAAGTAAAGCGTCTTGTTCTACATTGATAAAGTAAAGGTTGTTAGGTTCATATTCTGTTATACTTCCTTCAACTGTATTATTTGTTTTAGGAACGACAGCCACTATATTTTGTCTTGAACCAATACCAGCATTATAAGAATCAATCTTAACACCCATTAATTCTATGATATAACTTGTATTCGATAAAGTAGCTATGAATAGTTTATCGGCGATATGATCTGCTCCAATAAATAAATTTCCTGTCGAAGTGTGTCTAACTGTTTTTGTTGTTATGGTAGTATTATTATAACCAAGAAATGATGCAACAGTAGCAGACATAGTAAGTATTTGGTTCAGACCTGTATCTATGAGACCTCGATTGGGTGGTGGATTAGCGTGAAGAGTGTCAATATGTTCGCCATCTTCAACAGCTGTAGTAGGAGCAACCGCATCACTATAGGGGTCTATGTGATGAAATGCTTTTTTAACTGCTACACTACCAGCACCTCCTCTTTGTATAATAAATGGAAATAAACGAGTTCCCTGAGGAAAATCGAGTTCTTCTAACACAGTAGCTGCAACATCAGTAGACCTATATAGTAAAGCCTTTAGTTTTCCAGCATCAGAAACCCATTCAATATAGTCATTATCATTAGTGTTTCCAGCAACTGTTCCAACCGCCTCAGTTGAATCTTGTTCAGTTCCACCTTTAATTTTTGTAAAATAATTCTGAGAAGCTCTTTTAAATTCAATATAGTAAGTTTTTTCATTGGCTGTCATAGTAGTTTTATCTTTCCAGTCGTTAACAGGAACTTCTGACAATCCAAGTATGACTCCATTGTCATCATTTCCACTAGCATTATCTACAAAATTTACAATCTGTAAACGATGACTCATGCTCCCACCTGAAGCATTCCAAGGAACTAAAGAAGCATATTTCGCTCTATCATCAGTAGCATCGCCTATTTGTGATGTATACAAAGGGGAAGTATAACTAATATTATTATTTACAGATTGACCAGCACTAACTCTTCCGTCATTTCTAATAAAATTAGATGCTCTACCTGATATAATCACTTTATCATTATTAGATAATTCACAATTAAAAGAAACACCAAACCTTTGACCTGCCGCATAAGGAAAAGTTTTATTCAAATTATTCTTAATACTGTTAAAAAGGTCTTCTCTATTATTTTTATCATAATCGGCTTCATCAATTTGAACAGTAATTGTATTACCAGATATAGTATAACTAATTTCATTATTAGTTGCATCGACACTTAAAATACTTATTCTTTCATTAAAAGAAGCCGATTGTAATGCAATTTGCTGACCTTTCTTTAAAACAATATCAGTATCAATTTGATTATCTATAATTCCGTTCTGTTCGTCTCCGACTAATCTTATTAATCTCATCTTAATAAGATATATACATAAAAAAAATAAAGTTAAAAAACAAAGAAAATTAATTGGGTGTACCCAATACTGAAATATAAACATTTGTTAAATCATTCGAAGCTCCTGTGTTATGATTATTAAATCTTAAGTATTTTACACCATTCATATCTAAACCTGGATTGCCTACAGATTGACGGACTAAACCATAAACAACTGGGTAAAATTCACTATGAACATAAAAATGACTATTATCTTCACTTACTTCTATTCTTATACCATTTGAATTTAATGTATTACTATCTTCATACATATAAACAAGTTTATTATAATCACTTACATTAATAGAACTTGTAGCGGTAGAATTTGCTAAAGAACTATTAGATAAAACATTACCTTCACTACCTTTATTTTCTACAACTGCCGAAATTACTTTAAGATGTCCATTATTATCAACATTAAGGGCATCAAGATTGCCTCCTGAATCTCTACCATAGGCTAAGACTTGTTGTAATCCATTACCACCTGAGGCGATTTGACTATCATATCCTTGGTTTACTTTACCATCTAAAGAAGTTGTATCACCTGCGATTGTGGCGAGGCTTGTATTGCCAGTAGTCTGTAGAGCACTCGTAGCACTACCAGTAGGTAAAGCACTTGAAGAAATTACAACCGATCCTGTATCACAAGCAGTTATTTTACTATCAAGAGAAGTAGTATCACCTGCGATTGTGGCGAGGCTTGTGTTGCCAGTAGTCTGTAGAGCACTCGTAGCACTACCAGTAGGTAAAGCACTTGAAGAAATTACCACGGATCCTGTATCACAAGCAGTTATTTTACTATCAAGAGAAGTAGTATCACCTGCGATTGTGGCGAGGCTTGTGTTGCCAGTAGTCTGTAGAGCACTCGTAGCACTACCAGTAGGTAAAGCACTTGAAG
>Ga0208898_1000927_pt1 | contig 20826 bp, 22 predicted proteins | sample VirMetDEL_Mar_4_FD_184513 | JGI IMG/M metagenome (GOLD analysis project Ga0208898, IMG submission 184513) | Aqueous microbial communities from the Delaware River and Bay under freshwater to marine salinity gradient to study organic matter... | ecosystem: Environmental > Aquatic > Marine >...
TAGCTACTAAACCGCCACCAGCAGTTGAAGGAGCGAGAAAAGTGTCGCCTAGTGTGTTAATTAGCTCTTTGGGTATGCGCTGGTTTGGCATCTCTTCTTGTGGATTACTCATGTTCATGCCAAGAACGCTTGCCCTAGGTATAAAAACGTCTTCTTTTACAAACTCCTCTGGGCTGGCTCCTATAGCAGAGCGTACAGGACGCAGTTCAGCTTCAGATAGTTCCTCGTAAGATTTTGCAAGTGCGCTAAATCCAGATTGATACGCTTCTGACTCTGCTTCAAATGATTTGGCGTAGTTGTTTAAAAACCTCTCCATCCACTTCATTCGTTTTCTTCCTGCTCTAGCTCCGATTCAACTTGCTTAAACACAGCATTTAGATAAGTGTAAATTTCTTTGCTGTCCCGCTGTAGCATACTACGCTTCACTGGGTCTTGAGTAGCCTTGATTGCTTTTTTAATTTCATCAAACATATCACGCTTTACGTAAGCAACTTTAGCTCTTACATTTGCAGGTCCGGGACTCCTGAGTTTATTCTTAATATAAGCATACGGGCCAACAACAGCAGTCCCGCCTAAAACCCAGATAGCGTTGTGTACTTTGGATAACGCACTGTTACCTGCGTATTCATTTAAACCAAGCTCTGCAATGAATCTACCAAATCTGGTTTTTGCTTCTGTTGCTGCTTTAGCGTTTAGATCACCCAGCGTAGGTATAATCTTAGACATTTTATTAAATATGGTTTCTGTCTCAGGAACTACATCAAATACAGTTTGGTTTACTGCTTTACGCACAGCCATAGCAGCTAAGTTTTTAGTCGTTAGTGAGTCTCCAGATACATCGTAGCCCATCCTTTCTGCCATTTTGTCGTACATACTTCTGGACACTCTAAACCCTTGCAGCGTTCCTCCTTGTTCATCTATTATAGACAAAGCCATTCGATACAATTGAGCTACTTCTTTCCTAGCCGTGTCATTAGACATTAGTTTGCTGTTTGGTCCTTGCTGCATTTCGTCAAACTGCGCTTTTAAGTTAGCACGTAAATTATCGTCAAGTTGCGCCCAATTAATTTTCTTTTCGTTTTTAGCCAGCATTTTCATCAGGCTGTCTTCTAGCTTATCGTAGTACCCTTGAAAAGCGTTGTGGTTTTGCTGTAGAGTTTTGTTGCCAGATACACCCGCAGATTTAGCCATGTCTATAAGCTCTAGTTGATCTGCAGATGCAAGCTGTTCCTGAATCCCTAGTATTCCTTTAGGATCTTCTGTCAGTCTCACTTGTTCAGGTGTTTTCTTTTTGCCCTCAAACAAAACCTTGTATACGTCTGCGTCACCGCCAGCCAGAGGTTTAACTTCGTTACGCATACCTACACGTTCTAGCTTCATAAACTTCGTAGGTTGTTTTACCAGCGGTCCAGTACCTCTAGTAAAACCTAAGTCCATTACAGCAACGAGATTAGCAGCTTCGTTGGGGTAGGCTTCTTTAAACTGCTCCCACGCTTCCATACCTTCTCCAGCAGCAGCCCACGCCAACTGACCGCCTTTGGTTTGCATCAGTGCCTGAAACTGCTCTGCAGCGCCTTCCTTTAGTCCCTCAGGCAGCATCCCTACACCTTTCTCAGCGCCAAACATTACCATCTCTGATCCAGAGTCAAAGATCATCCTGAGAGGCGTAGTTATTGTCTGGAGTAGAACAGAAGGTAGATTAGTAGACTGCCTGTACTGCTGTTCAAGTACCGCAGGGTCACTCATAGCCGCAGTAATACCTGCCATAGTCCCTGCTTGTTGACTTTGGCCTAATCTCTGAAAAGTTTGTGCTTGACGCTCAATACCTCTCTTGTAAGGCTCAGAGAAAAACCTGTTCCACAGAGAGAGTTCTTCTGTTTCAACACCAGAGTTATGTACGTCTACTGCGTCAGATTCAAACGCTCTTTCAAACGCTGACTCATCGTCTATAAGCATTTCTTTCTTTTTTTCGTCAGACACCAAAGGTTCGCCTTGTGCGGGTTCACCAAAGGCTCTGTCAAAGGCTTCCATATCTTCTGCAAGAGACATTACGTTAAGCTCCTAGTTTAACAAACTTACCGTTGACCAGCTTGTATCTTGTGCCGTTTCTTCCGTTAGGCGCAAAGAATACTGTACCAGTTTCAGGGTCCTGATGGTATCCTATTTCTTTGTACTCAGGCGCTGACCAATCAATAGCATCAGCAGGAGCAACACCAGAAGCTAACTGCTGTACGTTCAACAAGTGTTTTTTGATGTTCTGAAGGGCCTCAATTTGTTTCTCTCTTGACATACCTGTATAGATAGCATCAATAGTAGACTGTAGTGACATAAATTCGATGTTAGAGATTTGGCCCAATCCAGTTCCTGACGCTCCTGATTCTTTAGCCAGCTTTTTCATCTCGTTGATCTGGTCAAAGCCAAGTCTAGCTCTTATAGACAGCAGTTCTTTCTCTCTATCATACGCAGGAGTTCCGGGAACTGCCGCAGTCACGCCACCGATAAACCCTGTCTCCGTAAAGCCGGGATCCATCAACTTATCAACGTCTTTAATAAAACTGGTAGTTTGAGCAATCAAATTAAGGGATGCTTCTTGATCTCCTTCACCTTTTCCGGGAGGAGGCAACGTGCTAATCAAAGATCCATCGTCAGCGTCTAGGATAGATACTGATCCGTCCTTACGTTCTACTGTTTTTATTCCTTGCGAAGCAGCAGGAGCTTCAGGCTTAAACGGACGTTCGTACAGAACCTCTCCTGTGGGGCTTACTAATGCACCACCAGCAGGAACATTTACTGGCTTTCCTTGCGTTCCTGCTTTCATATCAACGCCAGCTTTGTACGCCTGCATAATTTGTTCCTGAGTACCGCCTTGCGCTAAAACAGACCTAACGCCTTCTTGCAAATCTGCCAGAGGAACACCACGGGCTGCTGCTTGAGTAATCGCCATCAGACCGCCTTGTGCGCCTCTCTGTTGCCCTGCAGTTTCTTTAGCAGTAGCCTGTTGTGCAGCGTTAAAAAACACCTTAGACAAAGCATCGTTACCTTCCATAGCGTACTTTTGACCCAGAGCGTTTAACTGAGCAGGGTCGTTGGCGTACTGCTGTAAAAGCTGTTGTGCTTCTCTGGAAGACCTACGCTCAGAAAAACCTTTGCCAACGTCAGTCAACATTCCACCAAGGGTTTGACCAAAGCCTTCCGTAGCTTTTCCTATTTGTTGTCCTATGTTGGCTCCTGCCGTAGCTAAGACGTTTGCGTTTATAGCCATTGTTGTTACCCTCTGTTAAGGTATTAAATCAGTAATTATGTCAGTAACTCCACCCAGAAGCTGACCACCTAGACCCATAGAACCGGCAAACATACTGCCGTACAAGCTGGCGAGTCCTGCGCGTCTAGCGAGTTCTGCGTTGATGTTAGCCATCTGAGTTTCTAAGCCAAACTCACCTTGCTGTCTACGCGCTACGTCTGTCATGGACGCTACGTTCAACGCTGGTGACAACGCTGACAGAAGCGCTGCCTGAGGTGCGTACCCTGCTTGCAACGCTTGTATTCCTAACTGTTGTTCAGCAGCTTGCAGCCCTTGTCCACCAGAAATAAGCCCTTGTCCTGTGGTCAGTGCCTGTAGCATTTGCTGTTGTCTAGCAGCGTCGAGTGCTTGTCTCTGGGCCGCTAAACCTGAACCAAGAGTAGCGTACTGCTGACCCAAGCCAGCCTGTTGTGCCTGCAGTCCACCAGCAACCTGAGCCAACTGAGCAGCCTGTTGTGCTGATGTAGCTGCCCTGCCAAGACCTTCAGACTGCAACTGAGATTCAATCTGCTGTGCGCTGAGTCCAAGTTGTGACAACTGTGCAGCCCTCTGTTGTGCTGCTGACTGAAGCTGGCTAGAGAGTCCTGCTTGCTGACCAAACATACCACCTAAAGTCTGTGCTGTGCCTAAGGCTTGCTGACGTTCTGCTTGCGCTTGCTGCATTGCCATCAGTGATGCTCTGTCTTGTGCCTCTTCTTGTGCCTTAGACATTGCAAGCTGTTCTGGTGTACCTCCAAACATCGCTGTACGCACACCTAAGCGTCCCTGTTGAGCCAAACGCTCTTCCAAGGCTAACCGCTGTCGCTCTTCTTCAGGACGCTGTGTAGCCCTGATACGCTCAAATACTGAAGCCTCACGAGCAGCCGTAGGCGAAAGAACGTCCATAGCCGCTTGACTAGCTAGAGCACCGTATTGCCCTCTAAGGGCTTCTATATCAGCAGGAGCCTGTGCTCCTAACCCAGCAGCGCCCATGCCCAACGCTTGTTGTCCAAACTGACCTATGCCGGGACTAGGTTGTTGCCCTAGCATACCACCAACTTGTCCTGCAAACTGCCCACGCAACAAGTTAATGTCTGCTGGCTGCATCCCTGCAGCACCCATGAACTGACCACCTAGTCCAAACGCTTGTTGTGCTGCTTGTTGCTGTTGAGCTAGCCCAAAAGGTGCTTGACCCATCATTTGCTGGCCTAAGTCCATTACATCTGTACCAATAAACATTGATTCAAAAGCGCCCGGAGGTGCGCCACCAATGCGGTACTGTGCTTCACGCATCAAGGCATCTTGTATAGCACGTTGTTGTGGACTGAGTTGATACTGTGTTCCTGACGGTCCTGCGGTTGTCGTACCAAGCCCAGATGTAACCGTAAAAGGTTGGAACGTAACATCAGGTGCTGTTGCTGTTGGAACAGGACCAAAAGCCTGAGTTACTTCTGTTGGTAACTCTTCGTACAAACCACTAGCAATATCGCTAATGAAGCCGCCAAAAAGATTTCCAATAGCCATCAGTAAGTCCCTCCGTCAATCGTGCCTGTAGACAGAGTACCCGTAAACGTCAACGCGGGGATCGTTACAGTGCCTGTGAACGTAGGAGAAGCTGTGTTTGCCTTGGTTGCAATCGCTGTAGATATAGCGTTGAACTCAGTGTCAAACTCGCTACCACGAATAACTTTACCGCTATCCCCAGAAGGTAAACTGTCCTTAGCAGTAAAGTTTGTTGTCTTTGTATAGTTACTCATACTGTTTTACCCATTAGTGCTAATACGTTAATTTCTTGGAGGGATAAAGCAGACCCATCAATGTCAGCTTCTAGTCCTATCGTAATAATACTTCCGTTACCTGTTGCTTGAACAGAGTTTCTAGTCGTAAGTTCACCACCAGTAAACTCACCGATAGCAAACTCGTCAACACCGTAGTACGCAGGTACTTGGTTGCCTACAGTAAACTCGTAGGTTTTAAAGTCCGTAGCCAGATCGTAAGCCCACTTCATAAACACTGTTGCGCCTGTAGCACCAACCAGAGTCGGCCTGAGTTTCTTGAGCAACTTTGTTTTAGCAGGATCACCAAACGTCAGACCCGGACTGTAGTACCTAAAGCGGTACGCTGTTGTGTTGTCTACGTAACCTGAGTACGTCCCTATTCCGTCAGTTGTTCCTATGTACAACGTACCGTCAGTTTTAACTTCAAACGACTTGTGTGGAATAGAAGTCCACCTAGTAACCCTGTACGCACCGTTCTCTAGCCTACCCTTTAGATCAAAGCAGTACGCCGTAAGTTGATCTGGGAACGTGATAACGTAAAAAGAGTTCTCAGGGCTGTACACAGATGCCGTAGGTAACGTCCTGTTGTTAATCAAACTAATAATCTCAGTCTTTACGTTTAGACTCAGGTCAGATATAGGCAGTGACTTCTCTTGGATAGTACGTCCTAAACTCCTGAGTCCTGTGTTAGACATAAACAAAACATCTGTGCCGATGTGCTGGACAGAGTTTCTACAGATGCACCCAACGCCAGCTACCGTGTCAACCAGAGCCATATTAGCTGGACTAGAGGCTCCTCCGTACACAAGTATGCTGTGCTTACCAAAGATAATCAGAGTGTTGTTGTGTGCTGCCAACGCTCTAACTTCGTCGTACCCATCAGGCCAAGCCTTAGATACATCTATAGAACCACTGGAACCACCAGTGAAGTCTGAACCTATCAAAAGATCAGACCAGTAAATCGTTTGTGTGTCTGTTGCGTTGTCTACTACCCACAGTCGTCCGTAAGCTGCCAGAGCCTCGTGACACTTGAGGGTTGCTGCAGTAGCCCCACCGTTAGCAACAGTAAACGTGCGTAGTCCTGTAGCGTTGTCGTACACCAGAGGATCGTACCCACGTTGGAAGAAGTACGCCTTGTCGTTAAAGTTTACAATCTTCCAGTTGTTAGTTGTAATAGTGTAAGCTGCAGGAGTAACATCAGTCAGGGTAGTTGTCCCTGTCATTATCTTGTTGTTACCTGCGCTGAACACTACCTCGTTACCTGCGTCATCGTAGAAGTAGTGGATCTTGTGTACGTAGTCTGAACCTAACTCTGTCTTGTCAGTAGTGATTACGTCGATACCCTTACGTGCAGCAATACGTCCACGCTTGTCAATCACTGCGTTGTCAGCAACGTCAGCGTAAGAAGGATCCTGCGCGATAGGCGAGTCTTCTGTGTTGACACCTTTGAACGCTGGAGCAACTAGGTTAATACTTTGTAGCGGCTGTGCCATACGTCAGGCTCCTACGGAGTGTACCAGATGGTTTCTTCAGGGTGCTTCTGAGCGTCCATAGCAATCGCATCAGACAAAAACTTATCAGCAATACCAAAGTACTCAGGTGCTGATGTACCGCCTGTCTCGCCACGCTCACGCGCTAGTAATGCTACTGCTAAGTGAATCACAGGTTGACTAGGAATCAACAACACATCTGTGTCAGAGCTTAACTCAGGGTTCCTGAGCGTACAGTTGAATCTCAGGCTGTACACACCGTCAGGCTTAGGATAGATGTCTACCTGAGTGTCACCACTGGAGTCAACACCGTTGTACGTGTAGTACTCAGGTGAGCCTGACACGGGGTCTTGATTCAAGTACTTATTGTTAAACCAGTGCTGAGTCTGGTACTGCATAAAGATGTTTGAGGTATCGTTGATTACGTCGAGCACCTTGATCTTGTTCTGTGATCCAGTTAGCACGTAGTTAAAAATACCAGCAGACGTAGTAACCGTCAGGGTAGTCCTGAGTGCTGACCAATCCCAAGCATCCTCTACCATCTTCTTAGCGTCGTTTACAAAGTCACCTACCATCTTGCTGTACGTGTTGGCAGTAACGCTGGACACTTCTTCTTCACGTAAACGTCTGAGGACGTTGTTTACTAAGTTTAAATATGTCATGCTCTACCGCCTCCAGTGCCAGTAAAGAGTCCTGCTAAGTAATCTGTAATTGGAAAAGAGCGACCAGCTAAAAGCGTAGGATCGCTTTGTATACCCATAGAAATTTTTGGCGCTTCTGCGGTAAAGCCCTTGACTGCTGTTTTTTTACTAGATACGGGAGGCAAGTCTATGTCAGTACTTGGGCTGTCAATATCTTCTGTCTTGACACATTCACCGTTTTCATCACGCTCGTAGCCAGACGGACAATCGGGCTTTACACATTGACCAAAAACATTACGCTCTGTGCCTTCAGGACAAGGCTCCTGATCTGGGAGACACTTTCGTAAATCTGGATCCCAAGAGTACCCTTCGCCACAAACTGTGGGAGGTTCTATGCAAACCCCGTCTTCGTCTATATCCCAACCTTCGGGACACTGAATTTCAATTTCAACACATTCACCAGATAGATCGTCACGTTGAAATCCCTCAGGGCAGGTGATGTCTACCTCAATCGTGACGCATTCTCCTAAATCTTGATCCCATTCGTAGCCCTCGCCACAGACTACGGGAGGTTCTATGCAAACCCCGTCTTCATCAACGTCCCAACCTTCGGGACACTTAACTTCAGGAATATCAGGTACGCATTTCTCTAGTGCAGGATTCCAAGAATAGCCATCATCACAAACTTGAGGAGGCTCTATGCAAACGCCGTCTTCATCAACGTCCCAACCTTCGGGACACTGAACATCGGGGATCTTAACACACCCTTTGCCGTCTCCGTTGTCTATGAATCCTTCGGGACAGACTTCAGGTATTTCAGGTACGCACTCCCCTAGATCGGCGTCCCATATTAGACCTTCTCCACACGGGTTTGGTATAGGAATACACTGTTTTAGCGCCTCGTCCCACTCTAAACCTTCGGCGCACTCAGGTAGTGAAATGTCTGCACTAGGGCACTCACCATCTTCATTTTGTAACCACTCAGGACAGCCATCAGGTAAATCTAAGTTACACAAAAAGCTGATTGGGCTGTCTTCTGAACAGGGATCACCTAAAACTCCACCTATTGCGGTTAGTGATGCCCAATCTAAGCCCTCAAGAGCAGGCCACAAGAAGTCTAAAGAGCCACCGTCGTTGAAGTAGTCGTAAAGTGCTTTAACAGCATCAGTAGTACTCATTCCACCGTCTATCAACGCCTGTATACCGACCCCAACAAGACCGTTGATGGAATCGGTGGATATGTTAGTTTCTCCTTCTCTGAAAAAGTTACTAACGTCAATACCAGACTCACCTAGTAGGTCAGTGATGTAGGATTGTATCTTTTCTGTTCCCCAAGATCCTACAGCGTTGAGCACAATACCCTCTAGATCTTCTCCTTTTATTACTCCGGTTAGTATTCCTTCTATAATAGAAAGGGCGCTGTCCTGAGATATCCCAAGAATATCTGCGAGCATCTGGCCCTTTTCAATAGCCCAAGTACCCGCAGTGCCTACCACTTCTCCGTTTACTATCCACCCGCCGTAAGTGCCGGGATCAGCCGCTATTAGGTCGTCAAAAAAACCACCAACGCCTCCTAAAAGTGCTGACTGAAGAACTTTAGATGGGTCTATTTCACCAGTGAGGATTGCCTGACCCAACATAGAGGATATAGCCCCTGCAGCCGCACCAGCACCAGCACCGCCACCTAAAGCACCAGCAATACCGGGACCCACTGCACCACCAGTAAAACCGCCAACCATTACACCCGCGACAATAGCTCCCCAATCTACGCCGGGGGCTTCGTAAGTACGGACGTACGTTGAGCCGTTCCAGAGGTACTTGTCTCCGTCGCCGTTAGTGTACGATCCAACAATGCCGTACTTTTCCATAAGCTGTGCATTAATATCGCTAGCCAGCCACTTTTCCATACTCGCCAGAGAATCTTGCTGTATTGCTACGTCCGTACGTGCCCTACAAATTTCTTCATCGCGTCCAGTTAGCCCTGTACACGGATTCCTGTTGCTGTTTATTGCAGCGGTCATAAAGTTCGTAGGATCTACTAACTCTCCAGACTCAATGTAACTCTGCCGTTCGCTAATGTATTCCCAATAGGTATCCCAATCTAGATCATTCTGACTCTGGAACGTGGACATAGAGCCACTGTCCCAGTACTTTTTAATCTCCTCTTCAGTGTAGTAACCTCCGGGGTTTTCCCCGATTCCTGCAGTAGTAGACCCTTGGTAGTTTTCACCGCCTTCTTCGCCTGTCTCGAACGGAGGTGCCCAGTAGTAAACACGAACGCCAGCCTCATTGTAAAAGTGACCGTCCTCTCCAATTGTCTTTTGCTTACGAGGGTCGCCCATTGGTCCGTCGTACGCAATGCACTCACCTTTTTCATTATAAATGTAACCTTCAGGACAGCCCTTATCTCCGCTTTCTGTGTCCGTTAGGTTAATGTTAGGATCGTCAGCGCCTAGCGTAGAATTATCGGCTGACGGCGTTTCCGCGATAATGGAGTCATTAAGAACCTCCTTATCTGTTAAACCGCTAAAAAGTCCTCTATTTGAACTAATAGCCATAGCTTACTTACCCTTTAGCTGCATCAGCTTGTCAGCACCACGTATGCCAAAGCTGGCTGTGACTGCAACGTACAAAAGATATTGATACCACTCAGGTAGTCTATCTAGCTCTGCAAAGGCAACGCCTACGCGACCAATAATATCAAGATCGTTCATACCTACGCCCCACATAATTGCTATTACAGGCGCACTTAGGACTACTGTGAACCACTCGTCTTTCCACGAGGATGCACTAGCCTGTGCCATGTGTTGTTCCCACGTAGCAGTGTTCTGTATAACCTGCATTGTGGCTGCATGTTTTGCTTGTGACTGCTCGTGACGGTTAGTCAACCAAGTCTTAGCGAGTCCAGCAAGAGGACTAATTAACGCTTGCCACACCTACGACTTACTCCTGTTACGCCAGCTTTGCACCGTGTCTGTTTCCCAGATACGTATACCTGTCCACACGAGTGTAAACAACGCAGCCAAGGAAGGCAGTACGCCAGCCAAAGCACCAACACCTGTTGCTACAGAAACCGTATCCATTACCTCTTTCATCCCTTGATCTGCCATCCTCATGCACCCTTGATAATTACCATCGTACCGTATATGATGCCTGACGTTACGATAGCGGCTATGGATACTAAGAAAGTGTCTAGTAGCATCCGTTGTCTCTTTCTCTGTTTATAGATAACTTCTTCTCGTTGTGCCTTGATCTTACGTCTGAGCATTATCATCTCTTGGTAAGTCTCAACGCCGTATGACCACACAATGAGTTCCCTTATCTGTTTCTCTTGTTCCTCTAGTTTCTTCTTAGCTATAACACTGTTGAGTGCTTGTTGCTCTACGGTTTCTCCGTCGAATAACTTCTTGAAGACGCCGGGACTCTCAGCTTCTTTTTCTGCTTGTCTGATGTCAGACGCAAAGCTGTACCACTGCCCCAGCTTCTGAGCAACGTGTTCAATCTCAGCACCTCTGTTTACTAGCGTCTGTATGCCTTTGAAGGTTGTAGACGCCATAGCAATAAGTGATAGAGGATCCATCCATTATCTTACCAAGACACGCCAGTGCCGGACGTAGGATTAGCTTGCTCTGCAATCTGTGCGTCGATGCTAGCCTCAACAGCGGCAACCTGCTCGTCACCCATTGCGGCCTTAGCCCAGCCCACAGCCATATCTTCGGTGATGTCAGCCCACTCGACAAACGTACCACTAGGAGCCTCAAGCCCTGCTGTGCCGTAGGATGATCCAGAGTTGTCTCCGTCTTCCTTTGAACAGCGCCAGTGTACGGTGTTGACTACGTTGGTGTGTCCGTCTTGTGACACGGTGTAGTCCATTGCTGATACAGTCCAGTTAAACATAGGTTATGCTCCTTTAAGCGCCGCTACTTCGGCTTTTAAGTCTTGAATTTCTTTAATCATCATTGGTACTAGCTTGCTATAGTCTACTTGCCACATATCATCGTCAGTTTCACCTTGCGTTACTGCTTCAGGCGCAACGTCAACAAGTTCTTGTGCAACCATCCCGTACTTTTGATGCGAGCCATCAGTTTTCCAATCAAACGAACGTACACGGATAGCATCAATGTTACCCGCTGGTGCGTCTACGATGTTTTCTTTGAGACGTTGGTCTGAAGATGTATTAAATTGTGTTGAATTGCTATAGGTTGTTACAGAACCTACATTGCCGTTAGAGTTGTAAAGTAACCAATGCCCCGCACTACCCGCAGTATATCGTGCTGTTTTATAGTAACCAGCATCACCGCGTAGCTCTATCCCCTCAGAGCCCCCACCAACAGAAGTAGTAACACCAATCAGCAAGTTACCAGAGCTATCAATACGCATACGCTCTGTGCCATCACAAGTAAATACTACGTTGGAACTAGAAACGGCATTGGTAAAATCTGAAGCAATGACTAGATCCGTCGCGTTATTATAAATTGCCCCAATGACGGTTCCAGATGAATTTTCAAAATCAATTTCAGAGCCATTGGTTCCTTGTAAGGTCAAAACCCTATAATTTGCATAGGAATTTGGAGTAGTACCAATACCAACTTGACCAGAGCTATCAATACGCATGGCTTCATTTAAATTAGAGCCGTTGTGCGTAGAGAAAGTAATAGCGCCTGTTCTGCTTGTATGGCTTACATTGATAAAGTTCATCTGAGATACAACTAAGCCATTACTGTTGTACCCACCTATGTTTGAAAAATTACCGTCTGTAGCTGATGTATTGCACAGGTTTATTACTGCCCCACTGTTAGTAGCAAGGTTTGTTGAAGTGCTAGACGCAGATTGCAGTATTGATGCGCTTGTTACTTCACTGCCAGCAGTTGTAATGCTTGATGATGTTTTACCAACTAGCAATCTACCAGAGCTATCAATACGCATACGCTCTGTTAGCTCATCAGCAGTCGTAATAGCTGTGCCGTGAGTGTAGAACCTAAGCTGTGTTCCCCAGTCGATACTGTTTTCTCGCGCAAAACCGATACCAGCAGAAAGGCCGTCATTAGAACCGCCAAGAATGGCTACTTCTGAGTTTGTGCTTCCCAAGCCACCATCAAGACGCACCGCACCACCGTCAAAAGCACTTCCAGAAGTCTTGCTTGCTGTGTTTGAGGTAACGCCAACTTGCAAAGGATTTACCAGCGAGCTTATGCCAATACCAACATTACCGCTACTGTCGAGTGTCATGCCAACAGTCGGTGTTGAGCCATAAGCAAACAACAAATTCTGCCCACCGCTGGCAAAGTTTGTACCAATTCTGTACTGAAGCGTATTGCTTTCGTCCGTAAAGTCTATGTTGTGGCCCTGCCCCGCACCACCTTTTTGCAAAACAATTGAAGTGTAGCCAGTAGAGTCAATGTGCAAACCAGTTCCAAGAATAAATGAAGGGTTACTAGTACCAATACCAACGTTGCCGTTAGAGTCGATACGCATCGTTTCAGACCATGTTAATGTTCCTCCAGCAGTTCCAGAGACCGCTGTGTCCCATACATGAAATCCCTGTTGTTGCCTATAACGCCCTGCTAAATTTGAATTTTTGTAGATCCAATTTGTTCCGTTGTAATAAGCGTTGTTAGTTACAAACGTAGTATCGTTATCAGCAGAAAAAGACGCGTAAGGGCCAAGATCAATAGCGTCAAATGCTGCGCTCCAGCTACTTGGAGTAGTGCCAATACCAACGTTGCCGCTGGAGTCGATACGCATACGCTCTGAAGTATTAGTCCAAAACAACATATTATTGCTATTATGATCGTATTGAATCAGCCCACGATACTGATCACTAGCTGATGTACCGTCAGCAAATGCCAGCCCACCTTGGCTAGTAGTTCCTGAATAAACGGTGATTCCTTCTGCGCCCGATCCTGTTCCAACCACTAAGTTGTTACATTGTGCCGCATTAAACGTAGCAGGACTCGTAGTACCAATACCAACATTCTGACTAGCATCAATCGTAATAGCAGTGCTTGTGGCGTTATCGTCGATGCCTGTGGAGGTGAACGTGGTGAAGGTTCCTGCGGCGGCAGATGATCCGCCAATAACAGTGCCGTCGATAGTTCCTGCGTTAATGTCAATGGTGCTAGGGTTAGTACCAACCTCGATCACCGTACCGCCTGAGTCTTCTGTGTAGAGGCGCTTATTAGTAAGATCCAGCGCAGGTTCACCTTGGACAAGATCCCCTGCTAACGGTGCGCCTGAGCCGTTCTTCAGCTTAATCGTAGTAGCCATTAATAAGTTCCTCCGTCAATAGTTGACAGTGTTGTTGTAATAGATGTTGTTCCTGATCCAGTGACTGCACCGGACAACGTAATCGTTTGGTTGCCTGTGAGATACGAAGCAGCACTGTGGTCTCCCCATCCGTAAGCAGTATCCCACTGGCCTACCTTGGTATCAGTGATGACGTTAACACCCATGTCAATCGTGTTACCGTTGGCGTCCAGTGTACCGCCTAGCTGTGGCGTAGTGTCACCGATGAGATCCGGGTTAATCGTGTTCCACGCAGATCCATCGTAGATACGTGTTGTGTTGTCACCTGTGTTAAAGTACCAATCACCAGCAGTAACTGCGTTACCGTTCAGGTCAACCGTAGGGTTACTCGCCTGTGCTCCCAAGAAGAAACCGTCAATAGCTTCCTGAGCAGCCTCAGCAGCCGTCTGAGCAGCCTGTGCAGCCGTTGCAGACGTAGACGCACTAGAGGCTGAGGTAGCTGCGTTCGTCGCTGAGGTGGACGCTGAGGACGCGCTAGAGGCTGCGTTAGTCTCAGATGTACCTGCGTTAGTCTCTGACGTTGCTGCGTTGGTTGCACTCGTGCTCGCTGCAGACGCTGATGACGATGCACTGGACGCACTAGACGCCGCATTAGTTGCGCTAGTAGACGCTTCAGACGCCTTAGTGGTAGCTGTAGTAGCACTGGCTAAGGCATTGGTCTCGCTTGTGCTCGCGTTGGATGCGCTGGTAGCAGCGTTGGTTTCACTTGTCGCTGCGTTGGTAGCACTAGAGCCAGCAGCAGAAGCACTCGTTGCTGCATTAGTTGCACTGGTTGACGCATTAGACGCAGACGTTGCTGCGTTGGTAGCGCTAGTTGATGCTTCAGACGCTTTGGTTGTTGCTGTTGTAGCGCTAGAGGCTGCACTGGTCGCGCTAGACGCTGCATTAGTCTCGCTAGTTCCAGCGTTAGTTTCACTGGTTGCTGCTGCTGATGCACTGGATGCAGCCGCTGTTGCGCTAGACGCTGCGTTGGTTTCGCTAGTGCTGGCATTAGATGCACTGGTTGCAGCGTTTGTTGCGTTAGTCGCAACACTGGACTCACTAGCCGCAGCGTTGGTTGCACTGGTTGCCGCAGCAGATGCGCTGGCAGCAGCTTCGTTTGCTTTTGTAGTAGCAGTCTGTGCGTTGGTAGCTACCTGTGACGCATACGCATCCGTGGAAGCATCTCCTGAACCACCATCACCTCTGTAAATCGGCATAGACTATATCCTGTTTGATTTGCTCAGGTTGTCCTGTGCAGGAATTACCTGTAAATTCCAAGGAACGTGTAAGCCACAACAGTTTTGTCCACGGAGGGGAACTATATGGTCAACGTGATGAACTACTCCGGTTAGCTCTGAACGCAAGTCGCGTAGTTCGTAAATCTCTTCGATCATCCATTTGTGATCGTCAGTAAGCCACTTAGGTTTTGCTTGTCGAACACCTTTGGCTCTTAGATGTCCTTTAGTAATATAATATTGCTTTCTTTTTGTTCTATAATAATGTCTGTTTTGAGCGTTAATAGTTTCTCTGCGTTCTTTACGTTTTTCATTAACACAAAACTTACATTGTCCAAAGTAGCCATCTTTGTTTCTTGGCTGCTTAAAAAATTCTGAATAATCTTTTGTTTCTTTGCAAGTACTGCACTGTTTCATAATAACTCCTGCATGAGTTAAGAAACGAGGGTACTAGGTGATGCAGCACCGTTCCCCTCTAAACTTTAAACTTTACTCATCACAAACAGCGAGAATAAAGCCAGCTTCAGGGCGGTACGTCTCGACACCATAGAGGGTATCTGCGGTGTACAGAGTGCTCAAATATTCTTGTTTGTATTGAGTCTGAGAACGTACAGCCATTTGCTCTGCCATTACAAGGGCGTCCTTGTGGAAGAACAAGCAGCCACGGGTGTCAGCGGTAGACGCAGTGTTCTGAGCAGCGACTTCCAGTACAGGAGCGTTGCTAGAAACGTAGATGTCTACACCGTAGAGGTTACCGATGAGGCCAGACTCAACACCACGACCACCAACAAAGTCGGAAGATACGTAGCGGTCAATGCCCATGATAGACTTACGTGACGCAGGAGGAATAACGAGAACTCGTCCGTCCATAGGTACGTCAGCATCGTCCATCAGCTTGATAGCTTCGCGGAAGCCCAAGTCGGTGAAGTTGTCACCAGTGGTAACAGTGTCAACAGCGTAAGCAGCAAGGCCAGAAGCGGCGTTGAAGTAGTAGCTGTTGCTGTTAACCCAGTTAGCACCTGTGTTAGCAGGAGTCTGAGTACGAGTACCATCACCAAAACCAGTAGCCGCGTTGATGAGGTCAGTGTCTACCTTGAGAGCAAGCTGGTAGCCAGCGTCTTCAGTGTAGAACTGTCGCAGAGAGGACAGAGCCTGTACTTCTACGATGTCTTCAATCAAACGTGAGTACTCAAAGTGACGGTCAACAGTGACAGTCAGTTCTGACTCGAGGTTAGCCTGAATCGTAACTGCTACAGCTTCTGCCTTAGCAGATGCAGCACCACGGATGGGCTTAGGGATGTGAATAACGTCACCCTTCTTGCCAGACATAGCGAGTCGCTTGACAAGGGGAGCCATCTTCAGGTTCTTTTGGTAAGCAGCGATTACTTCATCGCTCCAGATTTCTGGGATAAAAGTCCCAGCAGCAGTTTTGTCTACTACAGCATTAGCTGTAAAATAGGCACCAGAGGTTTCACCAGCCATTGTAATTCTCCTTTAGGCTATCTAACCCGACCCTCTGCGTAAGCCTTCAGTAGTTCGTCTGATAGACTCTGATAACGCTCTGGGTCGGTACGCATAAGTTTAATAATGTCAGCACGACGATAAACTTTCTTGCGTGATCCTTCCGATGTTCCTCGAGCGTTGCCTGTGTTAGCTGACTTTACTGCACTCTTACGGGCTTCTCTTTCAGCCTGTGCTGTCTGTTGAACTACTTGGTTCCTCTCTTTCCAGAGGCTAAACAGTTCGTGAGCAGCGTCGTAATCGTACGCTTGGTCAGCCTGAACAAACAACTGTGTTCGGACTTTTGACCCCTTGATCCACTCAGCAAACTTAGGGTCTTGCAGTATCTGTTCCATCTCAGGATGAGAGGACTTGAGTTGTGCAAGAGTAGCCTGTTGTTTGTACTGTTGTGTGTAAGCCTGTGCTTCTCTGATCTTAGGGTGGTTGTCTATAGCTCGACTAACAGCGGTCTTGGGATCAACAAAGAAATCTACATCATCATCTTCATCGCCGTTGTATTGCTGTTGTTGAGGTGCTTGTTGGACTGAGAGTTGTGTCTGGATGTAATTATCAACAACTTTACGTAACTCTCCAACTTCCGTACTCTGCTTACCTGAGAACTTCTCTAGTTCTTGGTGCATCTGTACAAGTTCTTCTACAGATTTACCTTGGTACTTTTCTGGAACATTAGACTGTTGAGGTTGTTCCTCTTGAGGATTCTCTACGGTGTCCTGTGTGTCGAGTTGGTCTGTTGTTTCTAATTCTTCTTCCTTACGCTCATCAATAAGTGTCGCTCGTGACATTCTAAACTTACCCCGCCTATTATTATTATTATTAGGTTATGGAGGATTAAATGGGAGTTGCCTCTAGTGTTGAGATTCCCTCGTATGTTTCCCAGCGTTCTCGTGTTCACGTACCCACTTCATGTGTCTGCCGGGGAAATCGCCAGACGCACCATCGAGTACGTGTTGAGTTGCTGAGATAATCTTTGTAGCGTTGGCACCACACCCGCACCTACTGGATGTAGTACCTGCTTCTACAAATTCTTCAAAGGTATGTCCGTTAGTACAACGAAAGTCAAATACTTTAATCATCTTCTTCTGGAGGCTTTGACGCTTCCTCGTAGTTAGTGTTTACGATAGTTTCCATGTTTATTAAGTGGGCTAATACGTTTAGTTGTCCTTTACGGAAAAACATATCGTCAGCATCTTTAGCTGCTTCAATACTGTTAATTTGAACAGCGTTGTTACCAAAGTCTTGCACGAGTTGTTTCCAACCGTCTGTCATAAAAAGACTAAAGTAATTGTCGTAGTACTGCTGTGTTTCTTGATCCATCAGTGAGGCCTCTTGGGTTGTCTCTGGTTAATAGGATGTACCTAAGTACACTGTATATTATACCATACTTTTACGCAAAAGTCAAGCACTATTTACGTTTTTTGGTAGTTTTTCGTGCTTTTTTGAAGGCTTCTGCTGTAGGAGCACCTTTTGCTCCCGGCTTACGCATCTTCTCACCTGATCCAGCCTTGATGCGCTTACGTTTGGCGTGGATGTTGGCGTATAGTCCTTTACTTGGCACGTTTCTTAGCCTTCTTTTTCTTCATCTTAGCCTTAGCTTTAGCCGCTGCCTTATAACCAGCTTCTGTATACGCATAGTGTTTTCCACCTACTTTTGGCATAACTGTCTCCTCACCATTTCACCTTATCAGCCCAGTAAGCCGCAGACATCTTGCCTTTGGCTATGTTCTTTGCGTGACGAGCTTTGAATGACGCTCGCTTCTTTTTCATCTTGTCACCTTCACCCACTTTAGGTTTACCAGCAGTCTTAGCACCCTGTTCACCAAAGCGAATAGTTTTAACTTTGTCACCTTCTTTAGCAACAACAATGTGGCTCTTCTTAGGGTGACTAGGTGTTCGCTTAGGCTTGTTGTATCCGCTAACTCCTGCTCGCGCTAGCCTTGGGTCTTTTTCCTTTGGCATTATCAGAGTCCTCCTTGTGGCGCAGGTCCGACATTTGGCCCTCTAGGGCCTCTACCTTGGCCTCCAACGCTTCCAATTTGTTGAACTGGTCTTGGAACGCTTGGTTGATCTGGGCTAGGAACTGGTTCATTTCTGTTTGTGTCATTAACACCGGGAATTGCTCCTCTGTTGTTTAGTGCTTTTTCTTTGAGTGCCACTTCAGCAATCTTGAGTCTACGCTCAAACTCTCTGTCATCTGCGTCTCCGTCCTTGAGATTACGTGTGATTGCGTTGATCTTCTCAATCTGTAACTCTTCAGGAGCCAGTTGTGTCTCAATGGCGTACTTAGCTGCTCTGGCTTGCGACTCAGCGGCCTGACCTTGCAACGCTGCGGTCTGACTCTGCTGGAACTCAAGCTGTGCTTGTTGTGCCATCTGAGCCATCTGTTGAGCCTGAGGATCTGGCTGAGACGCCTGTTGCATAGACGCAATCAACTCGTCACGGTTGCTCAGGTTCATGTTGTCGATAATGCTCTGGATCAGCACAGGGTAGATTGGGCTGTCTTGCTTCATGGTTTGCAAGAGTTGCACCAGTTGTCCTACCTCGTACTCTCTAGCAATAATGCCCAGAGTAGACGTAGCGTTGAACTTATAGTCAGCCACAGGGTAGTTCTCAGGATCAAACTGCATGTACCTGTGTGCAGCCTTGGTTACAAACGGCAACAGGAATGACTGCTGGAAATTAATCAGGGTACGCTTGTGACGCTTGATGATAGCGCCTAGAGACATACTTATGCCAGCGGCGGTTGCTTCTCCGTTAACCTGACCAGCAATACCTGCGGAGTCTACAGCGCCCGTGGCTTGTTGTACCATCTGCTGAAGCGCCTGAGCTTGTGCAAAAGTAATCTGACCAACTTGCCCAAAGTTGAACGGTTGAAGTACCTCACGCGGATCTCCATTAGTTAGAATCATTTTGCCCGGACGTACCTCAGGTTTAGCGCCACGAGGTAAACGCGTTGCGTCAATAGCAAGCATGGGGTGAATGGTAAGACTCAGTGCGTCAATCCTAGCTCGTAGCTCAGTGTCCAGAGCCTTCTGAGAGTTGTAGCCCTTCTCGCAAACTCCTCTGCCCCAGAATCGACCCGGAACAACGTCCCACGGAAACGCAACCACAGGACGGTCTTGCATCATGTAAGGGTTAGCTTCAGCCTTCAGGAGTGTACCGCCGTTAGCGATAACTACGATAGCCTCAACGTACATAGACTCAGACTCTACTTCTACGTCTTCAGCCTCGAGCAACTCACGGGGCACGAGTCCGTAGTACTTCGTCAGGCGTACCTTGTCGTCGTTGTAGATCGTGAGGTCTTGATCTGGCTCTAGGTCTGTATCAGGAGCAGCAGACTCAATGTAAGCCTCCCTGTACACGCCCTGTTCCTGCATGAGTTCTACGGAGTGCTTAGACACAAACTCGTCAATAGCGACACCCATAGCGTCTTCTACGGACGTAGCAACAGGGTCTATCAGGAAGTTCTGAGGCAACACAGGCTTCAGCTTAACTACCACTCTGTCAGTAATGTTGACACCTACAGCCGTAAGATCACCACCCATGATAGGCTGAGTAGCAGGAGCCATCTCCTTGATTTCCTCTAGGATAACTTCTCCTATGCCTGTTCCAAACACAGCAGAGTTAATCAGGCACTCTGCAACAGCCTTACGTATCTTACACTTCTCAAAGTCTTCTGTGAGTTTGTTACGGAGGTACTGGATGTCCTGACGGTCTTTGTCGTTAGTGTCGTCAGCAATGTCAAACCACTTACCTCTGCCAAACGTGGCTTCTTCTAGTTCTGCTACGTTGGACTCTACGGCCTGTTGTAGCGCAGGAGATATGATTCTGGAACGCTCTGATCCTCTCTGGGAATCTGCAGGATCCCATTGACCTCTCCAGAGTCTGTAGTATTCTTCAAACTTTGCTTCGTAGTTTGACTCGTAGTAATCACGCCAGTTCTCACATTTAGTCATCACCCACTCTTCAAGAGACTCTTCAATCATCAGAGGGTCTGGGCTGTAGATTTCTTCTGCCATAGTAGTTTCCTTAGAGTATTGCTACGCTGTAACCCAGTGTAAAAAACACTACGGCAGAGATTGCGTAGATTCCGTACGTATTAAAAGGTCTAAAAACTTTGTTTGTCACTTTAGTATCCTGCTACAACGTCTAGTATTTCGTGATCGTCAATTTCGTAATCGTAGTGGTACGCAACTTGTGCTAACTGATCTATGTACGCCAGAGCGTCAACCAAATCATCGTGAGTTAATGGATCTGGAAACTGAAACAGTTGGTCCAAGAATCTGGAGTTCCACTCGCCTTTGTTTAGTGTTACGTAGCCGTTCTCAAAGCGTCCCTGTAAAGCCCACATCACCCTGTCAGTCTTCTTCTTATTACCGTGGGTTAACTCCTCGACTCTAAAGAACGTGCCGTAGCGCTTCTGTAGATCCATCAGGGGACTCATTACAGCTTGCTTTGCGATACCTCGCTCAATACCAACGCTAATGGGTCTGTAGTCTCTAACGGCCTGAAATATCTTGGTGGCAGTCTCGTCAAGGCTCCACCGCCCATATATAATGTTATCAACGTACCAACCATCAGGACTAACTTTAACAA
>Ga0208898_1000928_pt1 | contig 20806 bp, 22 predicted proteins | sample VirMetDEL_Mar_4_FD_184513 | JGI IMG/M metagenome (GOLD analysis project Ga0208898, IMG submission 184513) | Aqueous microbial communities from the Delaware River and Bay under freshwater to marine salinity gradient to study organic matter... | ecosystem: Environmental > Aquatic > Marine >...
AACCATTGAAAAATAAAAAAAATATTTTTTACTCCTTCTCTCAAATTTTATTTTTTTATTCTTCAAAAATCTTTAAAACAAGTGAAAGTACAAAGGTAGAGCTAGGTAGACATCATCAGGCAGAGGCAGTTGGCTAATCACAAAAAGTTCATCAAGCTTTACCTACAGTTTGTAGTAACTCTACCAAAACCATCTGTCTCAATCTTTTTTCTTCTTCCCATATTGTCTCTTTTTAGCTAAATCCATCGCCTCTTTGATCGGTTTAAGTTTGCTTTTAGCTCTTTCTATTTCAGCTTTTGTAGCATTCTTATCGTTTGCTAAAGCTGTTACCTTTTCATATTTCTTTTTAAGATAGACGTATGATTTGCCTTTATATAGAGGATCACTATCATCTGCTTTGTGTAATAATAATTTCATTGGTTTTCCAACTTCTGTCTTTGTTTGTTTACTCTTACCTTCAGTCCGTTTACCTGTCTTAACAAGCTCTTCTAATTGTGCTTTTTTCAACTTTGAATATCCCTTAATGCCTTTTTTCTTGGCTTCAATCTGTAGCTCGCACACGGTTACCATTAACTTAACTAAACATATTAATATTATTTAATTGATTGCTTTTTCATGCTGTACCCAATCTCTGTAGTATCTTGCATAATAAGCCTTCCTTGCATCATCTTGTTTCTTATAATCCCCTCTCCTTTTGTAATCCTCTTTATTCTTTCTGTAATATTCTCTATAATAGACTGCCCTGTCATATATGAACTTCTTGCGACCTGCCCCAATTGGCATATAGAATAATTCAAGCAAAAGACACAACACAACTAACTTCTTTCGGTTTGTAATCTCTTAATTTACTTTGATAAAAATGAACTAACTCCGCCTGCTTTGCTTTTACATCTTTTATATCATTGCACCAGTAGCGACCTACGCAATATGCTGACCAGTCTTTATTTAATACTTCAAATACAGACCTATATTGTCCTTTGTTGTCTAAATATTTCAAATACTTACTCCATAGAATAGAGACTCTGATCCTGTAATCACTCATTGAAGTTACATCGATGCAAAAGTTTCTATGATCATCATTATCTGTTATCTTAATGAACTTATATATTTTCATATAATGTAAACATATAAATTAATTTAGTCAGTTTCTACCTACCTCCACTTAAATATTTACATGTTTTAAAAATATTTTCAACTTTTTAAAAATAAATTTCGAGAGAACCATTAAAAAATAAAAAAAATATTTTTTTATTTTTTTTCTCTCCAAATTGTTCCAACACTCATATTATTATCTTTTCTTAGTATAAATGAAAAGAATCGCTCACTCTACTGGTTTAGATCACGATGGAGTTGATGAATTACTTCTCCAAAGTAAGCAAGATACCCTGAAGGTAAATGGTCAACCAATTAATACTACTGTTTTAGATACATTTGTAATTGGTGGTGCTGAAGAAAATAATGCTACTAATTCTTTGGTGACAGCAGCAGCACTTGAAAATTGGTTTGAGGGTATTCAAACATCTTTCTTGACAGTTTTACCAGGACAAAATTCTGGACATCGGGTAGGTACTATAGATAGTGCATCACCTAGCACTACAAATGTTCCTAGTTGCAGTGCGGTAGTTAGTCATGTGAACACAAAACTAACACCTATAAATTCAAATATTACTAACCTCCAAAACGATAAGGTAAATCAAAGTCAGATCACAAATTCCATAAATCCATTGGTTTCTGCTGCTGGGTCATTAATTCCAACTGAGTCAGCCTATCTTAACAATCTTACTGTAGGTGGCGTTACCTATCTCACAGTAAACGCCGACGCGGCAAAACTACCTCAACATGCTTTGTTTGGTGCTAGTGTATCAGAACTTACTGATCCAAGTTTCCAGTTTATAGAGGCAAGAGTTCATGATGTTTCCTATGGATTCAATGCATCTATGGATTTTCGTTTGGCAACTATGGCATGTACTCACAACCACATTACAAGTCAAATATCAGCATCTACTGTTAGCCCTACCTTTACTGGTACAGTAACGTTACCTAATCCAAGTAGCGTCATACTCGATTTTGGTATATTCACATCAACCCTTGCAGTACATCTTGATAATGTGATAGAAGAGCATGTTTTTACAAGTATTGACCTTTCTACAATTGTTTTAGCTAATACCTCAGCCCTGCAATCGCCAGTTACTCTTAACGGTTTAGGTGTTTTGAACATCGCAGAAAATGCTTATCTTCCTGTTTTTTGTTCGAATGTCTACATTGGCGGTGACTCCTCTTCTACTGGAACAACAATTACATCTCTTCTTCAAAACAAAATAGACAAACCAGATCCGTTCTTCGTTTGGCCTAGTGGTGTCACTGAATCCGAGTTGGGTTACTTATCAAATGTGACCAGCGACATACAACAGCAAATTGATGATAAAATCGACAAACCGGATGCTTCCTTCGTGTGGCCTAGTTCTGTGAGTGCTATCGAACTGGGCTATTTAAGTAATGTGACCAGCGACATTCAACAGCAAATAGATGATATAAGCACGCAGGGCTTTGACCCACTCAGACTAGGTGATAATGATTCACAATCTTATCAACTTCATACCTTGTTGTACAGCACATCATTTTTACCTAATAGCAACCAATTTTCGAATTCGGTATTCTCATTTCCTGGTTTAGGTGTTTCCAATGCTGAAAGTGATGCTTACTTGCCGATTTTCTGTTCTGAACTTTATACAGGCGGGGGTGATACATCACGCGGCACAACTCTAACGCAACATTTGGCTAACAAACATCCCCTCACACCAGTTGATACTACTCCTACTCTAAACTCCAATAACTTGATAACGTCTGGAGGGGTTTTTGACCGACTCAACGTTTTGACAGGTCAGTTCAGTACATCAATAGCAGGAAAACATCCGCTTACTCCTTTCGATTCAGTTGCCACTACAGGCTCAACGAATTTCGTGAATAGTGGGGTAGTTTGTGATTTATTTAACGATCAAGTGGTGAGCAGAACACAGCAAACCATGTATCCCTCTTACCTTTATACTCAACTTGGAACCGCTCAAATAGAAGTATGGTACGGATGGTCAAGTTCTGTTTCATCTTTTGCTGATGTAATATCCCATATTAGCATTAATTCTACCAACTTCTACAAGTTTGGAGCAGATCCTGGAACAGGTAACTTCTCTTATTACACCAATTATGTACCTTCAATTATATTTTTTGAAAATAACTCTAATCTTACACTTCAAAACTTAAATGTTTCAGATAAATTCATGGTTAGATGGTCATGGGTGAGTTATGCTCCTTATACAGGGTCATACACGTTCCGTGTTGGATCTGACGATGGTTCTCGTTTACAAATCCGTGACTCCACTTTGCCCTTTGATTCTGCGGTTACTGTTTGTCTTATGGACACTACTCAAGCATACATAACGACAGTTGGAGCTTTTACAATGATAGCAGGACGAGCTTATGAATTCCAACTTTTTTGGTTTGAGAGTTCAGGAGGACAGAGATGTACTCTTGAATGGCAAAGGCCTGGAGACTCTGGTTTTTCAGTCTTTTCTCCTACAGCGCCATGTCCAGACTTTAACTATTATCAACCTCAATTTTCAGTTGTAAAAACTGGCACTGGGTCATACTTAATAGGATTTGGTGAGACTTGTAGACCGACATCGACCAATTACACGATCAGTTTGACCATTGAATCTATAACTACAGGTGGTGCAATAGGATCGCATCTTGACGATTACATGATAGCCTATCATTCAAAGACAACTTCAAGTTTCAGTGTTTACGTTAAGGAGCAAGATGATAGCACGAATGATGGCACATTCAGAGATGTCAGATTTGATTTTATATGCGTTTCTCGAGGCAGGATATTTTGCCATGGCTCGGTAAATGGCTTCACGGGAGCTGCAGATGTAGAATATAATTATGGTTAAACATCAAGTAACACTATATCTTTAGTGTAATCTATGCCATTTTCATGGTAGCGAACATTTAAATATCTACTTGCACCATCACTTGTGACATAAAATCGGATTGTGTTGTTGTTCATTACACTGAGAATGGGTTTAATGGTAAACGTTTTACTGCCAGCACCAAGAGTTGCGTTTCCAGTTGCTGAAGCTTCTGTATCCGCCTCAATGGTCAATAGGTTGTTGTCAAAACCTGTTATAGCAAGAACTTTTCTCACTCCATTGATCGCATCTGGGTCAATGTTGCTCAAAGATGTAAAAAACGATATAACAATATATTGCCCAACACTAACGGGTGGATTTATTGTATTTGTGTACACTTGAACTAATTTACTGTTTAGAGTAGTTGTGATACCATTGATAGAATATGATGTTAAATTTCCAGCAACACTTCCTGCGTCAAGTTCAATATCTACTAAATTTGGTTCGATTATATTGTTTGCTACACCAGTTGAATGTGGTATTCTTTGCATATTTATATATTATTGAGATTTATTTTGGAATGCCTAATTTATTTAATCTTCCTGCAGTATGAGAATCAGATGGTATCATTATTCTGCCATTGTTTCTGTGTTCTCTAGGGAAAATTGATGTTGTTTTTCTTCCTACACCTGTAACTTGTCCCAAAGCAAATCTATCTTTGGCTGGTCTGCCGATTTTCACGCGAAGATCATTTTTGCACATCAGAACTCGTCTTGCAGTTGATATGCTTGTGGTTTGATTATGCATTGCCGGCCGTTGACCATCTTTAAGTAAATCTACATACCCTAAAGGTGGGTTTTTAGTGAGTAAATTGTCTCGTTTGAATGAGGCAGTTGGTACGAGCGACACCATAGGTACTGTCTCTTTTCCTAAAAGACCAGCAGTTAAACTTGGGATGATCATTTTATTAAATATAGATATAATAAAATAATCACTGCAATTATTGTTTTTTATTTTGTGCTTCTATTAGTTGGATGTGCTTTTGAGTTTTGAGATGCTTTGCTAAACCTGATATTCGAATACACGCACCGCATTCACAAGTAATTTTTTCAGCACGTTTGGCATTGGTTGCTTCTTTATGATCTTCATGATACTTCTTCATATATTCGATTCGTTTATCTTTGTTCTTCTCGTTGTATAGTTTTTGTTTAGCATGAATTTCTTCCTTTTTATCTTCATATCTCGCCTTTGATCTTGCCTTAACAACCTCTTTGGTGCGTTCATACTTTGCTTTGGCTAAAGTTTGCATACGTTCTTTATTGTTTTGATACCATTCCTTTTTTAAATCACTGTTTTTATCATTCCATTCTTTTTGCTTCTCTAATCTGGATTCTCGGTTTGCTTCTCTATATGTTGTGAGTTGCTCTTTTCTTTCTTCTGCTGTAACAAAGGCTCGTAATTGGTTTAACTTTGCATTCAGCTCTTTCCTCCAATGCTCTTCTCTTGCTTGCAGCTCTCTTTTTGATTGACAAGGATAAGTTTCAATTTGAATCATTCGCCAGTTCTCAAATCCTCCGTATTCTCTCATTGTTTGATATATTTTCAGGTGGTGCTGTTTATCATTTTCATTATTACAAGCAGTTTTATGTCCATGCTTTCTTCTAGTAAAATTAGTTGTTGATCCTACATATACTTCATCACAATCATCGCAAATCCACTTGTAAATTATTGCTTTTTGATAATCAGCCATATTCCTTTTTATACCTTAACATTCCGTTTTATCTTTAAATCAATTTTTAAAATATTGAAAATAAAAATTAATTTTGTATGCTCATTGTAATACCTCTATCTGAAGGTTGGGTCCTATTCTGAGACAAGAGCTACATTCAACAAATACATTGACCGATTTACCGCCACCTGTTACGCCATACATATTGTAAAATCCTGAGAGATTTATTGATCTTGTGTCAAGCCCACTTAGCTGGCGACTGAACTCACTATCGCAAAGGTTAAGGCGAACACAAAAGACAGCATAGTTGTCACGCATAGTGCGAAGTCCATATTTCATCTGATGTCTGCCACCTAATACAGACTGTTTGCTGATTTGGAACATGTCTTCAACAGATGCTTGATACTGGGGAAATAAAGCACCATTCAATTGAAGCTGATGTTTGGATACACCACCAGCAGGTTCAGAGAAGTTGAAGTATTTCGAAATGTATTTTTCTTTGTTGTAGTCTAATGAACCACCAATATCAAATTGAGGGATGCCAATATCAATATCTGCAGCAGTTTGACCTGCAACATCATCAACAAAAGCACCCGAAACTTTGTGTCCAGTGACTGATACAGCACCTCCTGCAGTGTTGTAGGCTGTATCACGATGAACAAGCCATAATCTGTCTAACGACTGGGTAGCAACTGAGAAGCGCATGTTGTTGGCAGTAGTGTCCTGGAATGAAATATATTGTTTAAAGGGTAATTCTAAATAGCCGACCTGGCTCATCATTTGTGAAATCATAGAATCGTACGTTCCATCAGCAAGCCCAATGGTTTCGATTGTAGCATAAATGTTTGTAAGTTCGTAGACAGGAGCTGGAGATGCAGCAGATATATCAAATCCTGTGGAGGCAGTTGTAGCTAAAGCAGTTCCAGCAGCATCAATGCAAACAGCGTTTTCTGCTAAATAAATGGAAACTACACATTCTGGAAGTAATGATAAATCTACAATTTTTGGTTCAACTGTGCCTAAAAAGCCTTCCCATTTGTCAATAACATAAGGAGCAGCTACCTCCTTGTTAGATGCTATGCCACTTGTTATGTGGTAGCTTTCAGCACGGACAACTTCAGGGTGACCTAGAATAGGGTCTGTGGAATCACCCATCAAAGCATCTTTGGCATGGCGGAGAACATTGTACATGTTGTTACCAGCCGATACCTGAACGCCACCGAATGTGACTTCAACTCTTTCAACTAAAGAATCAATTTTGTTAGGAAGGCGACCTTCATCATTAGCACTAGTTATTGCAGCATTAAAGTGGAGAGCAAAAGTTCTGAAATTGACTAAACTATTCGCAGGAAGAGTTATGCGGATGATGTTGTTTGCTTTTGCGCTGTTGCTTCCTTGGGGTTCTAATCGAAAGATGTTAGTAGAGAAACCCGATAAGCGGTCAAGAAAATACGAGAGCTGAGGACTGTAACTCATAGTTTATAATATTGACAATTATTTTAATTATAATATTATAATTTATCTAATTTGACTAGGTTCGTGTATGTCCATCTTGTTGTAATATAGGATTGGAGAATCTGGCAGGTGTTGTTCGTTGAACTGGTGGTGTGAAACCTTCATTGGGAGCTCTTCGCTGAATAATATCACAACGGAGAACTAAATTAAAATTTAAATTGCCTAAAGTGTTTTGTTCTTGGCCAAAAGTAGAAAGCATTCTTCCATGGTGGTCTGTAAGGTAGAGACGAATGTTGTTGACGTGTCGTTGAGTAGGAAGGTCAATAAAATATTCTCGCCCTGTTCCAGCAGCATATTGCACAACTTCGGAGTCAATTACAAATCTTCCTAAAATGTTTGTGTGATGAACATTCGTGGTATCGTGATCATGATTACCTGCCTCAAGAGAAGAAGTTGCTAAACTATTGCTCGTTAGATTAGTTCTCAAATATACAAATTGTTCAGTGTGTCTTTGGGCAGGGTATAAGCAAGTAAAAGTTATATCATTTGTGCCTACTGCTACAGTAATGCTATTTGTAGTTGTGTCGGTGTTGTCATGGATTCGGTTACCTCCTAATAGGCTAAACACATCTGAGTCGTCATTTGTAGTTGGTAACTTCTCATAGAACTGCACCTTTACATTACTGACACCATGAGCGGTTGGAGTATCATTGGTATCTTTAAATATGAGTTTGAATGAAATGACATTGTTAGATGTTCCAGCCACTCCAGCACTAGCAACAGGTGTAAGGTTTGAAATATCTATTGAGGTTGCAGTAGAAGCACTAGCATCTATTAAAAGTTGAGTTTTAAGTGTTTCGGCAAAATCTTGTGCAATTGCTCTGATTGTATCGTGATTTTTGTGAGGAAGCTCTAGTTGCGTAGTTGCTTTATTATTTCTTAATATAAACTTGCTATTATGGGCATTTACGTTAGTAAAGGTCTTATACATGCTAAAGTTATTCACCGTTAATCTAATGATTTGTCCTTTTTCAGCGTCCAGATTTACACCAGTAAGATTTAAGTGATAATCATCACCTTTGGAGATGGAATTGGGACTTCCTCTGTCCGAATCTACGAACAGGTTAAAACTGGATACAATTTGCTCTGACATTTTATATAATAATAGACAATAAATTTATTCAATTACCATACTTTTTACTACACCTCCTGTTGCTCTTTCTTTTTTTGGTGCGTTGCTCCACTTCCCACTATTAATAATGTCAGCAATCTCTTCTTCTGAATTGTTTTGTATCAAGTCCCAAGCCATTTCAATCATACTTGGAGGAACATGTGGATAGTCTCTAAAAGCTGCTTCAACTTCCTTTTTGCGTTTTGCTAAAGTAAGATTGTCATATTTAAATGGATTCGGTGCTTCGTATCTTGGCATTTCGTCAATTGAGGTAAAAGAACAATCAGTCATTATAATATAAGTACACATTTTTTTATATTGCATTACGAAAAACAGCATTTAAGGTCGGTAGCCCATAGGGCGATGCATGTCTGTTCTGTCAACTACATCTCCCGTCATTAAGTTCATTCTACTTGTTGGACCTCTACTAGTGCCTCCGCTCATAATGGGATCTGCATAGTGTGATCCGTTGCCATTTCCATTTGTTGATCTCATACTATCTGCTGCAGAAAGTCCTGAACCTGCTGGAGAAATAAAATGAGTGTGTCTGTTTACACGTCCACCAAGTGGCTGTGGCGGCTGAAATTGAGGACCAAAACCAGTAATTCTACTTTGCAATAGCTCTGTAGGCACTCTTGGTGGAGCATTAATAGACGGATTCATAGCCATAGGATCAGTAACTCCAAATGCATTTCTTCCGAATATTTGTCCACGTCTTAAATTATAAGATTGTATTATTTCTTCTCTGGTTGGCTCGCCAGTATCACCATCATTTTCAGGAACATTAGCATCAGTTTCATCTTCGTTATCTGAGTAAGGATAATCAGCTTCTGGACTTCCAGGTCGAGTTGTTAACTGTGAAACAGACTCATCATCTGATGCAACACTTCCAAGTCCAACTACAGCATTTATTTGGTCACGGGCGAGGTCATTTGCTAATGTTTGAGTAACTACCTGCCTGACTAAAGCATTTTGTTTGTCTAAAGACAGTGTAGAATATATTCTTGGAGGAATGACTAAAGGTTTTGCTTTTTGTGAGCGTAAAACAAAGTCATTAATAAGTTCTTCTTTTTGCATTGGTGTAATATTTAAATTGTTGAACATATAAATACTTTTCTGAGGGCGAGAGATTTTAGTACCCGACCGAGCAGCTAAATTGATTTTATTAAACGGAATAGATTGTTGATCGGCGCAACTAATTAATACAGATTTGTCTGAGAGAATTCCAGTTCGTAATCCTGATTTCATTATATAATTTGAATATATATTTTTACCTTTCTACTAAAAAAGTATGAACTTTTAAAAATATTTTTAACTTTTAAAAAAAAATTTCGAGAGAATTATGCAAAAAGTTACTTTTTGGTTAAATCTCTCCCATAAAAAATGTCTGTAAGTTTATAATACATCTTATTCTAATGGTGTAAATTTGACTATTTTATTGTTAACATATCTTCCTACTATGGCTAAACCCTTTGGATTTACCAAGACATTTTCTCTAGTTCTATAATACAACACGCCATCTAGAAAACATTTCTCAACTTCAATCCTGTCATCAGGTACATCAGGTTCATTGGGAAACACTGCTTCATGTAGCAATTGCAAAAGGAATTGTATCTCCTCCTTCAAAGCTTTGTTTTCTTCAGTCAAACTTTGGTTCATGGATTTGTAGCTCATTGTAGTATCTATCTTATCAAACCAAAAAGACAAATCAATTTTATTTTTATTTTTATTTTTTTTACATTTCTACTAAAAAATATAAACTTTTAAAAATATTTTTAACTTTTAAAAAACAAATTTCGAGAGAATTATGAGAAAAGTAACTTTTGGGTTAAATCTCTCTTTTTTAATTTTTATTTATTACAATTACATTTTCCTTCTAAACTAGGCGGGACTATATATTCATCTAAGCCACTTCTAAACTGCTGACATGGTTGTTTGTGTGCAAAATCTATAAAAAGAAAGTTAAAGGGTTTGCTATGAGCATAGTCACACATATTTTCCCATTCTTCATCTGTGACTGGCAAATCGCATTCTTCTTTTACCTTGTCAATTTGTTTCTTATCATTGATCTTAAACAACATCAAATGTGTGCAATTTTCACGAATTGGTCTTGGAACACCTCCTTGAGCACAATAACTTTGAACTAACATAAACATACTAATGCCTAAACCGTCTCCCACATGTCTGTGGCGTATTGCGAGGTTGGTCAATCCAGCAGTTCTTTTAGCCATTAAATCTGTTCCTAGTGAATCATCTATGATAACGGCTAATCTAGGTGGTCTCTCAACTTTGTATTTCCATTCGGGCTTCTCTCCATTCATAAAACCCATCTCATAATAATTAATCAATTCATCTGGATCTATATGATTAACATGTTTTTGCTGCATCTCCCTATTATATTTTTTATAATCTTGTTTCTTTTTCAGAAAATCGTCCCAATCTCTCTTTTCTTGTTCTACATTCTCCTTGATCGTTTGCAAAACAGATATTGTCGGCTCGTACACATCTTCTTCTTCTATATTTGCTATATCCCAAATTGATTTATTTGACTTGTATGTTGGTGTGATTAAATATACTCGGTCAAAATATCCTTTGTCTTTGCATCTTTTTACTAAATTAGCTACTGCAACACTTTTACCTCCACCACGCTTACCAGATGCTATACAAAGCGTATGCAGTTTTGGGAAGTCTGGGTCGGTTTCTATGGTAAATGCTCCTTTAGATGGTAGTTGTGTTTTAAATTTGTTGATCTTCTTCACCTTCATCTATATTTATTTATTATTTTATTTTGTTATAATAAATGTCTGAACTAGAGAAAGAAACCTTTACTCATTTCATTGAGGTGAATGGAACATGGTTGTTGTCATTCGTCGCTATGTTATCAGCATGTATTAGTGGAACTTTGGTCTATTTCTTAAAGAGTAGATGCACTCGGATTCATTGTGGTTGTGTTACCTGTGAGAGACAACCTTTATCAGAAGATAATTTAAATAACGTTAATTTAGACATCAACAATGTTTAATCACCATCTCCGATAGTATCATCAGCAATAGGAGTTCTATTTGTTAATGGATTTGCAGGCGTGTGAGTATGAGATGTTTGAGGGTGAGGTTCATCTCTCCATAATGTTGATTTCGCACCATTGCTTTGTTGTTCATATATTTTAGAATAGTCTGCGGGTGGCATGTATCCATGTTTGTCATCAAATGGCGTAAAGTTTTCCTCTAAATTGACTTTGTCATTGATGGTTGTTTTCATAATTTCTGGTTGGTAGTAATAATCTGCCATTTCTCCATTTTTGATCATTTCGTGCACTCTTTCATCTATTTTATGTTTAACATTACCTAATGCTTTTGCAGAGTAATCTTGTTTGCGATTGAAGTCATTCATAATAGCCACTATTTTAGGATCACGTCCTATAATTTTATCAGGCACATGGTCAGTATGTGGCTTCAATACATAAAAGTCTCTTGGTTTGCCTTTGTCTTTATGTTGGAACAAACTAGCAATACCTGTTATACCCGCAGTTAATAATGCTCCAGTTGCCACCGCAGCAGCAACACCTTTTCCAATAGGAGTGGGGGCTAAAAGCACACCTTCACCAGCCGTTTCTGCAACACCTAATGCTCCAGCAGTTACCCCAGCTTCTGTGCCTAAAGCAGTAAGTTCCACACCTTCCGTTATTCCTAATGCCGTTGCTCCCATTTCAGCAGCACCACTAGCTTCGGCCGCAGTCATACCTACTCCTCCTAATTCTATTCCAGTTGTAGCTGCAGCTGTTGTTGTAGTTGCTGCTCCTGATAATGCCGATGTTGCTGCTGATTGAGCAATTGCTGCTCCTTCAAATACTCCACCTCCTACACCACCAGCAATTGCTGCTCCTGACATTCCAGTAGGATCATCTTTAAAGCCAGGCAACTTTTGAACCACATTTTGAGTAGCTTCAGTTGCTTGAATACTGGCATATAAAGGCAAAAAAAGCTCAGATGCACTAACAGCACCTGCACCAACCACGGGGCTAATGACTTGAGTGAGTCCAGCTCCAACTGCTGCATTTGTGGCTATTTTAGCTTGTTCTGGTGCTTCAGGCATTATAGTCTGAGTTATAGCGTTTGCTCCAAAACCAGTAGCAAGACTGACACCTAATCCAGTGCCGAATTGCCTTAATTGACTAGGGTTTTCATACTTAGTTCGTGGAGCATCACTTGCCGATATGTTTGAACTATGTTGGATAAATAAGTCGCTTATACTTGACGTACCACTTTGAGTTGTTAAAGGATCAACATACGTCAGCTTATATGGAACTTCTTCTGTTCCTGTGATAATTTCATTCAATAATTTTGCTCCGCCACTTGCTAAAGCTGGATTTGGGGTGCGCACAATTTCTAGTTTAGCATTTGCTGCATTGTTACTTCGAAGTATTTTAGCTTCATTTGGACCTAAAACCGGGTCAATTGAATAATGCTCTAAGTTATATTTATTACTCAAATACAAACCCTTTGGTCCGCCGTTAGAATAACTTAAAATTTTTATTTCCGACCCTGGATACGTTTTAACAGCATCTTTATAAAGTGCATCCAAATACCCGTAGTCTTTTGATTTTCCAAGCAATGTATCTTTAATGTGTTGTTGATCTGCTCCTCTGGGTCTAGCTCCATTTTGTCCTCTAAATACAATACTTGTCTCATTTAAGTTTGGATCGTGAAATACCATGTAATCTTTTGTAACGTTTTTGTAGTCAATCTCATAATTTTGAGGAACATTATTATTCAATGCTCCAGCCTCGTGTGCTTGTTTGACATATTCTTGAAAATAATGCTCGTATTCACTTTTTGCTTTTGGTGACAGAGCTTCATATTCTGTATAACTCAAATTCCCATGTACGTTATCTGCTGCTGCCACTAAAGCTATCAAACGATTTTTCAAATCCATCTCGACGTTAACAGGTGTTGTCGTTATATTGTTCTTATTATATTGGATAGATGGTTTTGGCAACAAATGGCCAATTCCATGCTGATCTAAAAGGTTTTGCATCTGATTTTGTATATCTGTTTCATTTAGACCTTTGCCGGGTTTGTTAATGAACGGAGTTAGAGTTGGTAATGGTGCAGGAGTTGGTTGAGCTTGTGGTTTAAATTGAGAAGGTATTTGTGGTTGAGGTTGTAAAGTTTGCGATGGTGGTTGAATTGTTCCTTTTTTACCTTTGTTATGTGGTGTAAAATCTGGCACTTGAGCTACATAACGACAACCACCAAGACTGTTAGTTCTATAGTTATCATTTTCACTACACTTAACTTGAGGAAAATTATAAAGTTTTGGCATAATATATTTAAACGATATTATAAATTTATTATAAATTTATTTAAAAACAAAAGTGTGTAAATATGTATAAAAATGTGTGATTATTCAAAAGGCATCATATACAAATGGGTTTGTGACGATTGTGATGAAGTATATGTCGGTTCAACTATCAATTTCACAAGACGGAAACAAAGTCACAAAAGTGCTTGTAATAATAAGGATAACAAAGAGTATAACACAAAGAAATACCAAACAATGAGAGAATATGGTGGATTTGAAAACTGGCGAATGATTCAAATTGAAACTTATCCTTGTCAATCAAAAAGAGAACTTGAAGCCAGAGAAGAAGAAGTAAAAAAGGAAATTAAAGCAACATTAAATGATAAACGAGCCTTTAGAACAGAAGAGGAACATAAAGAGCAAAAACATAAAGCTTATGAAAAATGGATAGAGAAAGATGGGATAAGACAACATAAAAAGGAATGGGGTAAAGAATATCGTGATTTAAATCATGAAAAAATTAAAGAAAAAAAGAGGATATACAATGCAAAGAATAAGGACAAAATAGCAGAAAAAAGAACAGTAAAAGTAACCTGTGAATGTGGTGGTCGCTATACATTAGCAGGACGCAGTCAACATTTGAAAACAAGAATGCATCAATGTTATGCAGAATCTAATAAACATTTATAATACAAATATATTAAAATGAGTATTATAAATTAAATCTCTTCTTAAAATCTGTTATGCTTGCTGTTATTGTTGATTTATTCCATAATATGTATCGGCTCAAGCTTCCAGCACTTGTTGCATCTCCCCAATTTTCATTTACCTTATGTCTAGCTAAATAAGCATCTCTCTTTTTTGCATCTTTATGGTCTAAGTAGGTTGAACTACCTTTTTGTCCAAAGTGAACTTTCTTGGTTTTGTTCTCTCCTAAATCAAATGTCGCCACATATTTTTTATTTTTATTGCTTGACTTGTCAACACTGACTAGTTTCATTATTATCTAACAATATTATATCCTGATTAATGTCTATTTCTTGGGGGTCGATCAAAATTTGCGTTTGGCTTGAAATGTCATCATACCAATCACTGACTTGCTTAATAAATATTGCACTCTCAAGTTCTGCTTTGTTCATTTTACTATATCCTCTAATTTCAAGTTCTTTTGCTTGCTGTATTAATTCTTTTTTAGTTGGCATTATATATTGTACAAATATTATAAAATCAATAAAAACTCCGATTATGATTAAAGTTGTGTAATTGATAACGCGGGATGCTTCCAAAAGCTAAAGGTTGGGACGGTGTTTGCTCTGGAGGTGGCGCATCTTTGGGTTTGCTAGACTTGTTAGATCGTCGTGGGATGTATATCACTTGCGTTTCACTATCACTGTCTGAGCCTGAATCATGCATAACAACAACTTTTTTCTTTGGTTTTTTTGGCTTGCGGATTATCTCAACTTGTTCCTCTAAAGATTCTTGTTTGGGTTGAGGCTTCTCGTCTAAATCTATGTGACTCTTTTTGACCTTGTCCTCCAACTTTGCTAGTCGTTTCGCCTTCTCTTTTTCCCTTAGTTCCGCTTCTAGTTTGTCCTTTTCTGCTCTTGCTGCTTTCTTTACTTGAGCTGCTTTCTCTCTTGCTATCTTAAGTTTCTCAAGTTGCAGTTCACTCATGACCTTTTTAGGTTTGGCATTAACACCTTTGGGTAGCTCAGGTTCAACGGGGATCTCTAAATCTTCTGTCTCGCTCATGTTATAGATATTACAGAGAAAAAAATCTGTAAAATCTACTAATTCCGCCACCAAACCCGCCTCCGCCAAATCCTTCTCCACCCCCACCAAACCCGCCTTCGCCATCTATTACTATTATTATTATTATTATTATTATTATTATTATTATTTTGTTAGTAAAAAAGTATATAGTATATAGTATATAGTATAGTATTTATAAAAAGAGAAAGTCTATTTATAAATAGAGAAAAAGTAAAAATATAGAAAGGCAAAAAAAGTCAAAAAGGCAAAAAAAGAGGGTAAAAAAATAGTCAACATGGAGGGAAGGAAGTAAAAAGGGTTTTAAAATGGGGGTCGATTTTTGACTTTTTGACTTTTTTTTATGCTTTGTATAATTACTCAAATAACACATCTTCTTCTACATCATCATCGTCTTCAATTCTTCTAATTCCAACTATAACATTTCTTAAACATACTTGCTTTCCATCCTTTTTAGGTTGATGTTTTTCTTTGAATTTATTCTTCAAACTTCTATCAGTTTTAATATAATCATTTGTAAACTTATTTTGTAAAGGTCTATCATTTTTATCGGCATTTTGATACAAATCACTTTCCTTATAGAGAGCAAACATATCCTTTGAAGTAATTATATCTGAAGGGTCATTTGTTAAAACATAAGTTTCTTTAACCCATTGATTAAATGTATCTTGCTCCTCAATATATAATAGTGTTCTCTCTTTTACACAATCAGGAATGTAAATCTTTCTATTTGCATTTTCCATTATCATTTTAAACAAAGCACACCGATGACTTTCTCTGAAGTCTTTTCTACTATATTCTTCTACTTTTTTGAATATATTTGATAAAGTAGGATCATTCAACTCTTCTTCATTATCAGTAAATTTACTTTCAAACAAGATATCAACAAATCTTCGAATTTCTGCTTCGTCTCCTTTTCCATCAAACTGTAATCTGTCATTTGTTTCTAAAATTATAGTTCCGTGAAGTGAACATTTGGTAAATCCTGAATATAAACCTCTTGCGTTAATACTATCATTACCTGTGAGTTGCTTAATATTACCAAGTAATAATTTATCTTTCTTGTTTGGTTCTTTCATCAATACCATTCTTTTAAGATGTAAATTTGCAACTTCAGGATTAGCTCCATTCTTAATATCTTTAGTAAGTAATTGAACTGGTGCAACATATGCATAGTCGCCGAGCAAAATTAACATTAGTGTATTCAACAATCCTTTACCATTACCACCACAGCCATTTGCTATAACAAACTGGTCTTTTTGTCCGCCAATCAAGCAATTGAAAAGTATAGACCAATAACATTTTCTAATTTCTGGATTGGGGAATATCTGATTGAACAATTCTATTATTTTATTACATTTATCTTGTGATGGTTCAATATAATCATAACATGTAGTCATGGTGATAAAATCATCAAATACTATTTTAGAAAATTTACCTGTAGTCAAATCAAATTTACCATTATCAAATGCAATAATATTGGGGTTGGTGTCGAATTCAATATTATGTTTTTTATCAATACAAATACAGGTAAGTTCTCTCCAAATATTACTCATCCAAGATGTAGTTTGTATACAACAAATAATATCACCTATTTTGGTAATAAGAAGGTTATCTTCCTTCGATAAACCTTCTTCTGTATTAACAGAAGCCCATATAGATTTTATTTTATTGGTAAAGTAAGGTTCGAGTTTCTTAGCAATAAGATGTCTACCTATGTTTCCTCTTTTGATATCATCTTTTCTCCATCTATCATTACTCCAAACATAAACACTATCGGTTGATTGTACATAAACTACATGATTAGGAAATAAAACATCAAAAAGTTGTGCGATGTGTGGTTCTAAAACTTTATCTTTATTAAGTATTGTTTTAATTATTTTTTCATAAACAGCTTTTTCAACATTTTTACAAACATCAAGATATTTGCTTTCATTGGAAAGTTTTGCATAATAATGAATAGTTCCAGCAGTGCAACCATCAATTCTATTATCACCAGAGTTCCAAGTTCTTTCCCAATCATCATCAGTCAATTCACAAGTGGTAGTTTTCAAACTCCAATTTTTCGCATATTGCTCATCAATATTGCTGTTTTTCATACCAAATACAATTTTAATCCAAGATTCTCTTTCATTAATATATTTAACATCAATTAATTCAAGTAAATATTTGAGTAAGTCAACATCATTATTAGAGTCATCAGTAGATAGTTTTGTTTTTCTTTTTGTAATTTTGCTTTTATTAGACATGTCATTAATGTAGTTCAATAATGAATCAGGTATGGGTTTAAGTGTTTCTTTCACTTCCCATTCGTAAGTGAATGATTCATTATTAGATATTTGGTATTTAGTTCCAGCGTAATAAACTCGTTTTTTATTGCCTTGGATATCAACATTTAATTTTTTTTTATCAGGTTGAATTAATTTGTCGGTGTATTCAAAATATACATGATATCCTTTTCTAGTTTTAATAGTAGGATAAAGTTCAGCATCAAATATAGGTTCTCTTTTTAAAACTTCTCTATTATAATGTGTATTAGTTAAATCATGATAATCTTTAGCTGTATCAAAATCAACAACAATAACATTACTTTTTTCTCCAGTAAGAACAAAGAAAACTTGGTGTCCTTTTGTAGTTTTAGTTTTTTCTAATTTTGTCCAACCCTTCATATCTTTGCCTTCAGTATCTTTCTTACCATTAGCGTTTAACTTCATAGATGGTATGCTCCCTATTACAAGTTGCTTAGTCCATTCTAATTCAGGTTCGTTGCTCAAAAAAGCCATTATATATCATAGTAAGAAAAAGTGTTTAAGTATATTATTCCTAAATTATTTAAAATAATAATTCTTTTCTTATTATTTTAAATTTACTTTTTACTTATATCATAGTATTCAAGCAACGTTGAAGTATCTGTGCCTCTGTTGGCTGCAATTTCCGTAAGTTTTTGTGTGTTACCATCATTACGATGAGCATTAATTATAATTTTTAAATAAGCACCTTCTCCAATATTTTTGTATGTGCTTCTTTGCACATAATATCCCACATGGTCTTCGTTTTTTATGAAAACCCCACATTCCTCATCATGCTTCTGACAGGCTAACACTCTCTTCAAAGCAGTCAAGAAGTCCTTATCAGTAATAGTGTGTGTCTTTTCTCCGTATGTTTTACTTGTTTTATAATCACGTCTTACATATACAGCTTTTTTGTGTCTAACATCAAGCCAAATATAGTTCTTATTTTGATCTGTCATATCCTTCTTCCTTGTAACTATCTTGAAATTGACATCTTTATTTCTAACCTGAAGTTCAAGTAGCAAGTAGTTGATTATGTAATCAGTCCATTTACCGTTTTGATGCAAGTAATCAACATACTCCTTCAAATCATTTAAGGAAGGCAAATTGTGATTAGCATTAAGTTCTTTTGTCCTATCTTCAATCCCCTTCTTGTTTTTGTCTCTTTGCTTGATAAGTTCATCCGTTTTAAGATTATTTAATCTCCTCACAAGCACCGCAACATTTATGAGTGATTGTTGTTGGTGAGGATTCCCCTGATCACTTGCCAATTCAATAACTTTCTTTTGAGATACATCAGCCACATCATGTTGCAAGAGCTTCCTTAATTTCTTGTATTGAATACTATATGTTTTTTTTGTCGCATCTGACTTGCCGGCAAGGCTAGCAATGAAGGTTTCAAACTCGGACATCTTTAATATATATCAATATTATTTCTTTAAATTCTTTTCAATTTTTCCTAAATTAATTAAAATATTTTATAATTTTAAAAATTGACATAAAAAAAAGTATCTAAATAATATAAGATAATATGCAAGAAACTATTTGTTTAGATTGTGATGATGAAGTTCAACAAAAATGGGAAGCATATAAACCTGAAGAATATGTATTATTGGAAGGTATTTATAATTTCAGCGAATTTGCAGGTACTAATTCAAAAAATCGTCACACCAAATTGATAGAATTTATTTATGCAAAAACATCCATAAATATGTTAAAGAAAAGTGGTTATGAAAAAGGTAAACTATTTCGAGAACATTTTGAAGTTATGGACGAAGTAAAAAGTAAAACCTTTAAAACTTGTATTTGTTCTCAATACAATATACATGATGATACACTGCACTCATATGTTATTAGATGTATTAAAAATAATATTAGGTTTAGAGTTGGTTGTATATGTTATAAAAACTTAATAGGACTACAAACCAAAGAAAAAGATGGTATAACATTTGAAGAACATGCAGAATGGGTAGCCAAGAATCAAAAAAGCAAATTTTGTTTAATATGTAATGAATTGATTAAACGAACACATTATACTAGACCAAATTTATGTAGTATGAAATGTAGAATTAAAAAAGAAGAACAAGAAAAAATAGAAAAAAGAAAAAGAGAACGTGAGGAATTGCAGCGGGTGAAATACGAAGAAAAGAAAAATCAATTAGAAAAGAAAGAAAATGAAGAAAATGAAAAAAGAAAACAAGAAAAACAAATTGATGATATGATGTGTAAATATGCAGGTATATCAAGAGATACACATACTCCTATTATTTAACAAGAAAACTAACTTATTTTAGCGTTAAAATAAATTAGTTTGTTTATAGTATATATGGATAACAAATTCAAGGTGCTGTACAAAAATAACAGAGGAATCGAATTAGACACGTTTCTCAATCAAAATCGAGCAGTGTTGCACAAGAAACGAATATTTTATGTCATTAAAGCTAATCTAGATGACAAAGAAGTGTACAAAATAGGTATTTCAGAAAAAGGTGATGGAGCTGCAACAGCCAGGTTGTTAGATTATGTGTATAGTGTCTACCTAGCTCTACCTTTGTACTTTCACTTGTTTTAAAGATTTTTGAAGAATAAAAAAATAAAATTTGAGAGAAGGAGTAAAAAATATTTTTTTTATTTTTCAATGGTTCTCTCGAAAAATAAAAATAAAAGTTGATTTTTTTATAATTTATGTAAGTTTACGTAGGTGGAGGTAGGTAGGTGGGTGGACATAATTTAAGGGAACTATTATACTTTTATACTTTGGGGAAGAGTTGGGGCTAGGGTTTGGGGAAGAGTTGGGGCTAGAGTTCGTAGTAACTCTAACCAAAAGTGCTGTTTAGAAGAAAATCAAACTGTGTTTTTCATGTTTTTGTACTCTCTCTTGATACTATATTTTTTATATCTTGATTTTTCTGTGTTTACTTGTAGAAAGTAGGTAGGTGAGGTAGGTGGGTGGGTAGGTTATAACTTAAGTTATTCTGGCGGGGTAAGGCTGTTGTAACGAGTGGTGTCCGACACGGAATATGCTCTCGTTTTTTTTTCGCCCTCTATATTTTTTTGAGAGATTCTCAATAAAATATGGTAAGATTTATGGTGTGACATTGAGTTAGAGTTTTAGCAAGATTGAGAGCAACATAATCTTTGGATTTTCAAATAGCCTTATGATGAAAAAAAATATAGAGGGCGA
>Ga0208898_1000929_pt1 | contig 20802 bp, 16 predicted proteins | sample VirMetDEL_Mar_4_FD_184513 | JGI IMG/M metagenome (GOLD analysis project Ga0208898, IMG submission 184513) | Aqueous microbial communities from the Delaware River and Bay under freshwater to marine salinity gradient to study organic matter... | ecosystem: Environmental > Aquatic > Marine >...
ACTCAGTAACTACTGACGCAGCTAGAATACTTAGAGTACCTGGAACCTACAACTTTAAAGATAATCCTCCTACGCAAGTAGAAGTAATGGAGGAAGCTGAGCCTACAGCTATAACAGAGTTACGTAGTATTTTGGGTGTTAAAGAAGATATGGAGATAGCCCCTAAACGGGAGATGTCCGAGTTATCTAAATCTTTGATGTCTAACTACACGTCTGTATTTACTAAGATAATGGTACGGAAAGACTCGTGCCAGCAGTTGTTAAGTTGTTATCGAGAACGTGAAAACCTTACGGAGCCTAGATGGTTCAATGCTTTATCTATTGCTAAGTTCTGCAGTGATAAAGACAAAGCCATACACAAGCTATCTCAAGGACACCCAGACTACGACCCTGCTACTACTGAAGAGAAGATAGAGCATATAAAAGGGCCGCATGGTTGTGTTGAGTTTGAGAAATCTAATCCGGGCGGATGTGCAGGCTGTCCGCACAAAGGTCGCATCAAGTCTCCAATTTCTCTAGGCAGAGAAGTACTAGAAGCGAATGAGGAAGATAACACCGTAGTAGTGAGCGGAGATGAGAGCGGGGAAAAAGACGAAGTCCATATTATTCCTAAGTATCCAGATCCATATTTCAGGGGTAAGAATGGCGGAGTATACCTGAGTCCACCAGAAGATGGTGAAGATGCCATATGTATTTATGAGCACGATTTATATGTAGTTAAACGAATGCGCGACCCAGACAGAGGGGATATGGTGGTTATTAAAGTTCACCTACCAGCTGATGGGATACGAGAATTTACTATTGAAGCGGCAATGATGTCGAAGTTATCTGATCTGGCTTCTGAATTATCTAGGCATGGAGTTATATCTCTAGGTAAAAAGAAAGCTGATGCGGTGGCTATGTACATAGCTATGTCAACTAGAAACTTACAATATTTAAGGAAAGCAGAGGTTATGAGGACACAATTCGGATGGGCTGACAACAACAGCAAATTTATATTGGGTGATCGGGAGGTAACAGCAGATGGTGTTTATAACAGTCCTCCATCCCACGTAACCGAACAGATGACTTCATTTATACATAAGTCTGGGACGTTGGAGCGGTGGAGAGAAATATTCAATCTGTATGGCAAAGAGGGTATGGAGTCCAGAGCATTCGCCGCCTTGAGTGCGTTTGGTTCGCCCCTTTTCAAGTTTACTGGGCAGAGCGGAGCACTAATTAGTTTAATAAATTCCGAGTCTGGCACAGGTAAATCTACTGTACTTTATATGATTAACAGTGTAGTCGGAGATCCGAAGCGCCTATGCGGTCAACCAAAAGATACTTTGAACGCTCTGTATATGAAGATGGGTATATTAAATAACCTGTGCTATACGCAGGATGAAATTACTAATATGCCAGCCAAAACTTTATCTGACTTTGTGTACGGTATCTCTCAAGGTAAAGGTAAAGACCGCCTGACTAGCAATGCGGAGCTACGACGTAACATAGCTTTTTGGAATGAAATAGGAGTTACCAGTGCAAACGCTTCAACTTACGACAAGCTAGGGTTTTTGAAATCTTCTGCCGATGGTGAACTTATGCGTGTCATAGAGTATACGGTAGAACCAGATACTGTTATAAGTGTAGAAGAAGGCAAGCAAGCGTTTGGCATAGACTTAATGAACAACTACGGGCATGCTGGGGAGATATACGCAAAGTATTTAGTTAGTAACTTAGAAGAAGTTAAAATTCTGTTAGCCCATGTCCAGAAAAAATTTGATGACGAATTAAAATTAACGCAACGCGAAAGATTCTGGTCTGCGGTTGCAGCGGCAAATATAGCTGGTGGGATTATCGCAAAGGCTGCTGGACTTATTGATTGGGACATGAAGCGTATGTATAAATGGACTGGTAGTATGCTACAAGACCTGCGTAAAGATGTTAAACCACCAGCCACAAGTGGGTTTGCAATTCTTGGTGATTACTTAAATACTTATATTAACCACACGGTGGTTTGTGATGATGGGGTTGATTTGAGGACTAATAAACCAGCTCTGCCTAAGATGGAACCTCGTAATGATTTGCTTAACCGTATGGAGCCAGACACTAACAAGGTGTTTCTAACTAATAGGCACTTCAAGAAATACTGCGCTGAGAATCAGATCCACTATAAAGATGTATTAAAGACGCTGAAAGCGGAGGGCTATTTCTTGGGAACTATGAATAAACGGTTGTCTAAGGGCATGAAGATAACTACACCCCCAGTAAATTGCCTGTGCTTTGATATGAAAGAAAGCGATCTAGCACAGAGTATTATGCAGTCTGAGTTAGACGATGATAATAGAGAAAGTTCAGTATGAGATTGATTGGGCCAAATTTAAGCGGGGTACGTCGTTTTTTATACCCTGTTTAAACCCAGTGCAAGCCAAACGTAGCATACTTGAAGTTACTAACCGCTTGAAATATAAGGTTTTATTTAAGGTAGTTATTGAGGAAGGAGTGCGGGGTTTACGTGTATGGAAATTATAAGTAGAATAGCACTTAGCTATACACTCTTCCTCCAGTATAGTCAGACGAATCATTAGTTCGCTCCTTCTGATTTGTCCTTGTGTTGGGAACCCCCTGGTTAACGCTAGGGGGTTTTCTTTTACCTACCTTGTATTTCTTTCTGGTAATGCTCATTAACCATATCTAGGTTTTTCTGTATAGCCGCTTCGTCTGGTATAACTCCTAGATATTTTTCTATCAAACGTAAAAGCCTAAGATTTTTAGCTGCATCAGTAGCTGTCCTGACTCCATACATTTCAGTAGTTAGTTTCATAGCTATACGTTCTTTGTCTGCGGCCTCAATTATGTTCGTTTCGTCTATATATGCAAACGTCTCTGGAAACAACGGTGGGTATTTACTGTTCCATTCATCGACTTTTAACATAGCTTCTTCTATGTCATCTAGAGTTGCTCTACCTGTATCTTTAGCCAGCCTTAAGTTTTTAACTTCAGCAATTATTTCACTTCTGGATTTATTTACATTAGAAATGTATTTGTTTATTGAATACGCGGTCTCTGATATGCGAGATTCTTGTAACTGCCTACCACCAACCAACGACATCATAGTAATATCATACAGGCCATAATCTAAATTAGCTTGTTTTGCTTGCGCTTCCGACATAGGCCTACCACGGAATGGAGTATATCCTTCTGTAGCTCTTCTATACGCACGAACTGGGCCTCTTATGAAAGCTGGTGTCATACGTTCAGCGCCTTTTAAATAATCTCCTTTTAGCATATCGGATACACCATAGCCAAAATCTTTTGCGACACTAAATATTGGGAATACACCAATACCTGAAGCCCAATCTATGATTGTTTCAAGTTTATTAGCTTCTGGATCTCTAGGCCTATCTCTTAGCACCAATCCATCTAGTGATAAAGAATTACTCATGTCTATATTTAAAGCTGTAGATATAACGCCTTTTTCAAGAACTAGTTGCATATATCTAGCGTATTTAGGTTCTAACCCCATTGCATTTGGAACAGTCCCATAAACACCAAAATGAGTTGGTATCCACCATTTATTTAACCATTCTTTGGTGGTTAGAAAATAAGCTGGATTGCCTTCTGCCCATTGCTGCCCATAACGATCTAGTTTTTCTTGTATGGTCTCTTCTGGAAGTCCGGCTTTTTGGCGTCTTTCTTTCTCCTCTTCGTCATCCATATCTCGTGCAACTGATGCGTACATATCAAGAGCTAACTCCACTCCTGACCAGATAATACTAGCGCCCCAAAAACCACCTATACCTGAGAACAACGCGGCTTGCGCATTTACTCCAAAAAGCACTACAGCTGCGTCTCTACGTTGTTTTGAATCCATTGGTTTAACAAAATTAGCAAAATTTCTAACCATTAATGAGGCCATCATGTTTGAGAACGACATGAATTGCGTAGCCATCTTAGTACCAGCATTTGCTTTTAGTGCGGTCGGTTTGTTGTATTGAGAATAGTCAAACAACCCTTCATCCATTACACCAAGTGCTTTTTTAACAGCGTAATTAAATGCTTCTTCGCCTTTTAACCCTTTACCTTTAGCTTGTTCATGTGCTAATTCAAACCCAGCCATATAAGCTAATTCTCTAGTTATACGCTCAGCATGATGGAAAAAACCTGTCATAAAATTATATGTAGCAGTAAGTCCTCTTCTTGCTCTACCACGCTCAGTTGGTGCACGAGAAAGATCACCAACATCTGCAGCATATGTGGTATTAAATTTACCCATTTCATCCGCTGCATTCCAAGCACGTTGTAATAGTTCTTTATCTCTATGTTTATTTATATAACTAGAGTTCATTATGGTTGGTTTAGTCCATTCTTTAATAGATTTAGCCACTCCCAGTTTATTCAGCACTCCTAAATATTGAAAAACCTTTGCTGCTACTTTTGCTTTACCAAGATCACCTCTAAATTCTTGCATCATCACTGGTGCTACAACTAGTGGAAACTGAGTGGTCTGCAGCAAACCAGATTTAGCCGCACTCATCAACCACAAGAAAGCTGTTTTATTGCCGTATGTAGCTAGCGCATCTAACATGGTTGGCTTTTCTGGAGTTAGCTCCATGTCTACACGGTTTTGTAGTTCAGTAATAATTTGGTCTAGTTTCTCTTGGTTTGGAAACCCTTCTACTTGACTTCTAAGCGCGGATACTTCTCTACGTGCCTCTCCCCCATATTCCAGTCTGGGTAATTGAGTAGATACAGCGCTTACAGTGGTAGCAAAACTTCTAAGCACGTCTTGACTTGCGCCAGCAGTACCTTTTCTATTCAGAAACATAGTTCGTAAGCTTTGTCCTGGTAATGTGGCTAGATATAACTGCATAATTTGATTCTTTATAGAATCTACGTTAACGGTGGTATCTTTTTTGCTATCTATAACATCGAAAATATTTTTAAGCATTGCGTCAGAGGAAGCGAGTTCTTCTTGTAACTTACTAGGTCTATCTCTATGATTACCTTCGCTAATTACTACATCCGCAATATTTACTTCGGCTTCAGATATATTTTTTCTTATCTCGGCTATAGCATCTTTTGCCTCTTTTTTAGTTTCAAACATGTAGAAACCGTCCATTTCAGCATCACCACTATTCGAGACTCTGATATAGTAATCTCCATATCGCTTTAGTGGAAAGTAAACGGGTACTCGTTCTCTAGCATCTTGAAACTGTTTCTTTATTGTCGCTACTTGTATAGCCTTATCCGCATCACTAAGCCCTGATTCTTCTATAGTTTTAACTAGAAGTTTTTCATAGTCTTCAAAATACTGCTTGTATTTGTCTCTCGCTTGCGTGTATATCTGACGACCTGTTCCATCATCTATCTGCTCTAGTTCGTTCCAAGTTTTGAATACGTCTGTTATTTTGCCTTTGCGACGGTTAATTTGATTATTTATCTTAGCTTTAGCAGCTTTAGATTCAGCCTCTTTCAAATTTTTACGGAGTGTTTTTAGTCGTTTATCTTGTCGAATCGCAGACTCGGCGTTTTTGTACCTAGAAGGATCTACACCTTCTATGGTAGTTTTGTTCATTAGCTCTGCTAATTTGATTGCGCCTCTTTTGCTGTCACTGTTATATTTCCTCCACATATCTATAAGTGGTTTAGACCCTTCTATGTATTGATGCCGTCTAGCACTTATAGAATTCATTACGTTCTTCATAACATCGAAATGATCTACGTCATCTGGCCCTAAAATGCCTCTAGTCAAACGTTTAAATACTCTTGCTATGTCAGACGTCTGTAATACTTTCAGCAAATATATAAATTTGTCTCCATATATATTGTCAATATTTCTTATCAGCGCACCAATGTTATATTCCCTACCTTTTGTTTTTTCAAAGTAGTCCCCCATAGCTCTGGCTAGGTCTCTTGTGTCGCCAGTAGATAGGTTGTTCATCTGTGTTAACAACTCATTAATTCTCTCTGCGTCTTTATCTATTTCTTTTAGATCTTCTTCCGTTAGCGTAAATGGTTTTTGTACCTTTCTAGGGTCACCAAAATCTGGAAGCGCAGTAACAGGTCTATCAGGCCCAACAAGATCAGGAAGTGCAGTAATCGGTTTTTGTGGCCCAACAAATTCTGAAGGTAAAATACCAAGCCCTTTTAGCCAAGATGGCATCGTCTCTTTAGGTTTACGTTGACGTCTTACCGCTGGTAGTTTCTGTGGGCCTACTAATTCGGGTTTACGTGGCGGCCCCATTTCGCCTACTGGTAATGCAACATGCCTAGTAACGTCCCCAATAGCATCTGTGGTGCTAGTTATTTCGTTTTTACCGTAAGGTTTAAGTTTCCTAGCCCGTTGTTTAGCAGCGGCAACCTCATCTGAACGTCTTGGTAGAGAGTCCATATTCTTTAAGGCACCGTCTTTCGTCGCCATACCAGCCAAGCCATATTCATACGTATTTAAAGTATCTCTTGCGAAAGCTTGTATAAACGTACCATTTAGAGCTGGCGATCTGGATATAAGCGCCAAATGTGTTAACAGCTTTAATCTTTGATTTTGATATTCAGGTTTATTTCTATATGTAGGTGCGCTGTCGGCTATATTTAATAACCTACCATATTGTGGAGCACTAACCCCACTTGCTAGAGCTGTGGCTATTGGGTACATTGTGTCTTCGCTAAGCAAATTAGGTGCTCTATCAGTTGGGTCAACCATAGAAAGTGTTCTTTTCTGTTTTGCTCGAACACGACTAATTTCTTTCCTAGCTCTGTTAAATGCCTGATTTCTTTGCGCTGGCGTAGCAGTATCTAGTATCGCAGATAGATTTCTAGCCGTAGGGTTAATTGTTCTTTCCCCCCTTTGTACACGCCCCAACTCTTCAGGGTCAGACGCCAAAGATTCTTCTGCCAATATAGCAGCGCGTTCAAAAGCTGACGTACGCTGTTCGTTTGTTTGGGCTAAATTTAAATCAGCCTGTATACCTTCAAGTTGTAGATTAGTATCCCCTTCAACTTCTACATTCAATAAATCTTCTGTAGTTTGATATGGGTTCTGTCTTTGTTGTATTGCGGCTTGCTCTTGCTCTTGACCTAGTATGGTGCCTGTTTCAGCAGTAACAACATCAGTAAGATCAACATCCCCCGGTCTCATAATAGGTGGAGGTGTTCTATACCTAACCACGTCTGGCATATCTAGCTTGCCCGAATCAAATTCAGACCTAGCCTGCGCATATGATTCCGCTGGAGTAGTGCCTTGTTCTATTAAAGAGTTAGCACGAAATACAATATTATCCGCATCGCTAGGATCGTAATCAGTTAATACTTCTAACGCTAAATCGGATTCTTCTTGTATCTGTAACTGTTCTAAGTTGTTGTCAACAAATTCTTTTTCTGCTTTTTGGAAGGCTGCTTTTGGTTGCTTGCCTTCATCCATTAACTGCTCAGCACGGTCTGCTATTTTTTCAGCATCATATTCGTCGTACTTATCTAGTAATTCTGATGTGAATAAGATATAGCCTCTGGCACGGGCATCAGTTATGTTATTTGCATTAGCGATATCCTCGCCTGTTGCGTCCTGATCTTTTACAGGATTTTTATTTCCATAAATCTGATCTTGCACTTCTTCGTATGCTTGCCCAAAAGATATACCTTGTCCCATCCGAGATTCCATGTACTGCCTTACAAGCGTTGGAACTCTTTCATCTTGTAGGAACTTTTGTTGTCGTCTTCTATTTATTTGTTTTTTAGCTTGATTAACTGCGCCTACAGTAGTGAGTTGTAAGGCTTTAGCCCCAGGCACACCAGCAGCTTCAGCAGCTGCATCATTAATTATTTGCACCATGTTTTCTTTGGTGAATAATGGCCCTTGTTTTTCTCGTAGCTGTAACTCGCCTACTATTTGAGTTACTGACTGCCCGGCACCTGTAGCAGCCTCACCTAAAATTTCACCACTAAGTTGTTTTGCCTGTCGCTTAACTAGCTGGGTAGCAGTTTCTTTTGCTACTTCTTTTGTGGCTGTTTCGGTACCTTGCTGCACAGTTTCTTGTGCTGCTTTTTTAAGCGATTTATTTTTTAATATGGTTCTTACCGGGCCACCCATCTTGTCCAACTGGCCAGAAATTATTGCTTGTGCAAGAGTGACGTCGGCTGTTTCTGCCAAATATTTTGATACTGCTGCAGCTTGTTGCTGCTCTGGTAGTTTTTCTACCTGTTTTAGTATGTAGTTAAGACGCGCCCCAACACCTTCTTGAAGCCCGTAAGTAGTACCCAGAACAAATGCGCCATAGCCACCAGTAACTAAACTGGTTAGCATTAATGGAATTAATTGTGTTGTGCCCGCTGCACCGTGAAAAGCTAACCAATCATTGAAATCACCAATAGATTTTATGTCTGTAAACTGCGGAACCCCTTGTGATAGCGCCTGTGTTTTTTGTTGAAACTCTATAAATTTAGGTAAGAGTTCTTGGATTACTTTGGTGTTATCCGCAATGTATTTTACTTCTGTTTGCCGTAACCTTTCTTTTTGAGTTGCATCACCCATCAGGTATGCACGTGCTCTTTGCTCGAGCGGAGATATACTTTGTGTAAAACGATCTTTAGGGAACAATATATTTAAGTCTGTTTCCCCGTTATCTATACGGTCATATATACTTAAAAGATCTTGGCTACGCTGCGTTTCTGTAGCATTAAATATAGCTCTTACCGATGTAGGTATATTCTTAGTTGCCTCAATCCCTAAACCAAAACCTCTAACTATTAACTCACCAGTACCTACCTCAACAGGTGGTGCAGCTAAATCTTCTTGCGCTTGAGTTTGAGTTTGCTGTTTAGCTGCAGGTTGAGGCCCAAATTGCCCACCAATCATTCCTGATTGTGCAGCGGATTCAAAATTTATTTGCTTCTCTATATTTTCTTTGTCTTTACCTAAAGCTTCAAATAACTCTTTTCTTTTCTCTACTGGTAATAGGTTAAATACTTCTTCGTTTAAAAACCTTTGTACTTTAGGTGTAGTGTCATTTTCTACAGAGTATTTAAACTGCTCATACAAACCCTGTTTTTGTAAGTCTTTAAAAGTATATCCATCGCTAGGTAACTTAGACTCTATGAACTGGACTTCTTCTTTTGTAGGTGGTGCAACTAAATCCTCTTGCACTTGAGTTTGTTCTTTACGCTGTGTTACGACTGGCGCGTCTTCTTTAGCAACAACGGTGCTTTCTCGCTTGCGTTCTTCAAGTGGAGGTCTATCAGATACTATTGCAGGCGCAGCTTCTTCTTCCTGTTGTATTGGAGGTAAAAGATCTAAAAGTTCCTGTGGGACATCACTACTTACCTCAGTGCCTGGAAGTAAATCAAGAAGTTCTTGAGGGATATCACTATTTCTATTAGCAGATGGAAGTAGGTCAAGAAGCTCTTGAGGTATATTGTTTTGAGCCATCTTAACTCCTTTTATCTAACAGCTTTCCATCCAAGTTCGCCTTGGGCGTCTCTAACAACTCTATAAACTTTACCGTTTATAACCGCTGTAGTCCCTTCTTTTATATTTCCTGGTTTGGGTTTTTCAAGTATATTTCCAGTAGAGTCCATATAGATAGTTTCTCCACCACCTGATGTAGTATCAGCTTGTGTTGTTGACTCTGAAGTACCTCCTATCTGTTCAGGCTTAATACCATGTTTAAGTGCTACCCTATTTATTTCCTTCTGTATGAGTTCTTGCTCTCTAAGCTGCATAGCATCTCGGTCACCTTTTCGGCTCGCTGCGCTCCATTGAGGGTCTTTTTCCAGAACATTAGCTTCAAACAGACTTCTGTTTTTAGGATCTAAAATCTCTAAATCTTTTTGCGCTGCTGCTATGTCTCCTTCTGTATATCCGACTTGTGCCGCTTCCGCTTTAGCCTTTGCAATTGCTTCAGCTTCTAATATAGCCGCTCTTTCTTCTGCTTGCTCTCGGAACAATATTTTATCTTTATTAGAAACTTTATCATCTCCACCAGCTTTAATCACTAGAGCGTCATATATAGCATTTGATAACCTGTTTTTATCTGTTGGCCCTTTTAATGTTGCCGCAATTCTTTGAGCTTCTTTAGAAGCTTCAGCAGCAATCCTAGCTCTTTTCTCTGCAGCTATATCCGCTATCTCTTGTTTCTTAAGCCCGCTAATATTATCTAGTTCTGACTTAAACAAATTCATTTCAGCAGTGTACTTAGCGATTTGTTTCTCATAGGCCGCTTTTTTCTCACCAGTAGCAGCGTTAAACGCTGGAGTTAGAAGTGCAATCTGTTCTTGTCTATCAGCAATAGCTAGCTCTAGGCGTTTGGTCATACCTTCTTCTTGCATAGCCGTTGCTTTATCTTCAGCAGCACGTTTAGCTTTCATACCCTCTAACAGATATGGAGCCGCCGCTGTTCCAGCTGTACCAAGTGTTTGAGCAAGATCGCCAAGTAAAGACCCAGTAGACGGTTTAGCGCCCGCTGCCGCTGACAGACCACCTAGTGCAACCGCTGTCCATAAATCTTCTTTAGCTCTACCTGCTGTTTTTTCTTTAAATGCTTCTGTTCTGGCACTAACTTCTTCTGGGGAATAATACTGCATCAACTCTGCTCTGGGAGTGCCTTCAGGTAACATGGCCTTAAGAGCGTCTAAATTCTCTTGTGTTACAGTGCCCATATCAAAATTGATATCTTGTAGTTCGGGCCGTACTAATGGGGTGTTGGGAACGTACTTATTAATTGCACGCTCTTTTTCTAATCTCTTCTGGTCTTCTATAGTTAAACCATTGTAGCCGTACCCACCCTCAACCATATCTCCAGCCGCAAATGCAACTAGTCCGCCGCCAGCAGCAGAAGGCATCATATTAGGATCCACTGGAATTCTATCCATACCGGTAACCCCTGGACGAGGCGCATATTCTTGTTGCATCGCTTGCATCTGAGCCGCTTGAGGTGTAGCACCAAGTGCTGGTTGCGGTGTATTAAATACTTGTTCAGCAACTGTAGGCTGTTGAGCTTGTTCTTGCGCTTGAGCGCCTCTCATCCGGTCAATAAACATACCAGCCATAACAGCAGCTGTAGGATCAACTAGACCCATTCTTGCTGCTTCAGCTATTTTTTGTTTATTACCGCCGTATTCTTTAGCGATATCTTCTGGAGCTTGTAGTGAATATGGTTTCATCATTAACCCTTAGCTAAATTGTATAGACCAAGTGCACCTAACCCAAGACCTCCTATTTGAGAAGCTAATGACGGGGGTTGCGCGTATGTAGTGGCTGTAGAGCCAAGTTGTACCGGAATGCCTCGCATTAAGTTGCTGAAGTAGCCCAGTTGTTCCATCGGGTAATCTCTCTGACGTAAGAAGTCAGCGTATGCCAAGTCCATAAGGGACTGTTGTCTAGCTTGCTGTTGTTTCCCAACGGCTTCTTGTGCTGTGAGTCTTTGTAGGTTGGCTTGTTGTTGAGCCTGCCCAATATCCGCTAGGGTTGCACCTGCTTGAGCACCTTGTTGTGCTCCCTGTAAGCCTACTTGTGCACCTTGTAGTCCAGTCTGTAAGCCACGTAACCCAATGTCTGCACCAAACTGCTGTGCCTGTTGAGCTTGTTCATATGCTTTCTGTAACCCTGTTGCTTGGATATTAGCTAAGTTCTGACCTAATGCACGTTCTCTTTCAGTTTGAGCCAGTAGCTGTCGAGCACCACCATATGTACCTTGTCTAGCAGCAGCTAGATTTTGACCAAGTTGTGCTTTTTGTGCGTCTCGTATGGCTTCTTGTTTTTGTATATCAACGACGCCCTGCATATAAGGTGACATATATGCTTGTTGAGCCATAGGGCTTGTAGCCATCGCTTGGTATTGTTGACCAGCACCAGCACCCATTGCACCTAACCCAGCGCCAAACTGACCATACCCAGTAGCGGCTTGCCCTGCACCAGATACCATACCAGTAGCCTGACCAAATTGCCCCGGAGTTTGCATAGCCATTGTTTCTTGCTGAACACCCGTTTGCCCCGGAGTAAATTCGGCTATACGTTGGCCTTCGTAGGGTTGATAAGGTCTATAAGACTCAGCTTGCCCACGTTGCATTAGGTTTTCAAAATACGGCCTCGCGTACTCAGGTATATTAGTCTGAGTTACTGTTTGTTGAGTTGGCTGTCCACCTCCGCCGCCACCACCTTTACCCATGCTTTTCTCCTATCCCTGCGTCACCAGCAGGTAATTCATATGTATGCCACAAAAATTTATGTCCGTCGTCTTTAAATATTTTTGACCACCCAGGACGTCCAGTGGACTCAAGACCTGCACAACCGTTGTCATATGCCCAACACTGTAACAATTTCAACATATCGTCTTTCCACTCATCTAACTCTATACCACCACAAAACACAAGAGATACATACTTTTTCCTTGGGTACGGTGTGATATTCGTTACTACCGCACCTTTTACTTCTGTCTCATCGAACGCTACCCATAATGTATGGTCGTAGTCTGTTAGGCAATCTAATATGTCTCCAGCTTCGTACCTACCATACGTATACTTTGCAGCACCTTCTAAATACTTCTCAACTTTACTCCAGCAATTAACCACTTGATCTGGAGGCACCATTGAAACTTTTATCATGCAGTAGCGGTAAGACCCTTTAAGTATTTATCTGCCCCTGAAGGCTTACCTCGTTCCGCATTTCGTCTTGCTTTATGTACGTTGTCCATCATTGCATAGAGCTTTCTTGCCCCTGCGTCTGAAGACCCGTTTCCTAGTTCTGATACTGTTCTAGCATCAACAACAAACTCTCCATCTGCGAGTCTAGCTGGCTGACTCTGCCCTATCGTGGCAGGTATACTATCACTCGTTCCATCACCAGATCCTTTTAAGTACCGCCCACCAGCCATTTTGTTTAGCGCAAGTAATCCACCTCTTGCTGCATTCATAGACTCAAACCCAGGAGCAGGGTTAACCACATCAAAATACTGATGCTCTCGCCCGTTACCAGCTAACATAGCCTCTCTGCTTTGTGGGATATAAGTGCGCTTTGTTGGTACATACGGCCCAGCATAGTTAGATTCTTCTGGTTTTGTCATTGCCATTTCAGGTTGATCAAAAGCCCCTGCTCTATACGCCACATTACCAAGAGTTCCTAAAGTAGCAGCTTTTGTCCCAGTGCCACCACTCCATAACGCCTCTCCACCTATACTTGGCCCTTGCATAGCTTTTGCGTACTCAGCACCAAATGTACTCCCTTCAGAACCAAGCATTTTTAAACCTCTACCGGCATCAGCAAACCTACCTCCTATAGTGCTTGATCCTGCACCAGTGGTAGAACTAATCCCTGCATTATTAACGTTATCAAACACCATCCCACCGTAATCTGCCCCTGTAGCACCGGCACTAGCTCCCGCCTTAGCCCCTGAAGCAGCCAAACCTTGACCTAATCCAGCGCCACCATATGCACCTAATCCAGCCATAAGTCCACGACCTAAATCTCCGGTTCTTTTTGCCTCAATAGCACCCGCACCAAGACCTATTGCCCAAGCTGGAATGGCCCCCCCACTCATAATGCTTACTCCAGCACCAATCAAAGTAGGTAAAAACGCTTTAAACGTATCACTTAGAAAACCAGCTTCAGGCAACCCAGTATCTGGGTTAATTGTGAGTGAACCACCTTGAGACATGGCCAGAGCTTGTAGCCCTCCTACTTCATCAGGAGTCATATGGACGAGCATTGTGTCGCCGTTTCGTCCGTAAGAAGCTATGTCTTGTGCTGTGATCTTATTGTCCATAATACAATTATCCTAAAAAATTGACGTGTTGCATAGTTATGGTGTAGGTGTGGTAGCTATTGCAAAACCTTCTGTGTTAGAAATAAAATTAACCGCAACTACAGTCGACGGTATACCCGGATATGGTGACACAGCAGCTTCTGGATCAAAGTATAAGTCTGTGTTATTGGTAGCCCATATAAGTTCTATATACCCACCCGCTGCCAAATCAATATTAAAGTTCCAAACAGCGTCTAGATGCCCCGAATTCATGTCAACAGTATAAGCACGTCCAGAATAACCAATATCAGTTCCGTTCTTACGTATCCAAACCTGCGCTTCTTTTTGGCTAGCACTATTACTCCATAGCTGACCAGAAAACTGAAAGTTATATATCCCCGGTCTATCTACCGTAAATGTAGTACCGCCCGTACCGCTAATAGTAATACCATTCTGAAAATAAGTGTTGCCAAACTTGAGTTTATATGCTGTATTAATTACAGCCGCTGTTTGAGACGTAGTGTCGTAGTAGAGCGCCGTTGGCACGTTTAGTTGCGCTGCACCAAGAGTATCACTCAATGCAGTTAAATCACCATCTAGCCGGTTAAAATAAAGACGGAGCGTGTCGTTAAATATAGTAGACCGTTGCCTATCATATACATCAGTAGGTTGTGGTAATGACGGTGCTCTTACTTTATAAAAAGGCATTAACGTCTTCCGTCCGGTCTTATATCAATACGTGGGCTACCTAACTGCCATTTAACACCTAAATCACTAGAGCTAATCTTAAGCGCCATCTGTCTGGCTCTAGCTCGAATGAACAACTGCTCGGTATATACTCCAACAGAAGACTCAACCACATTCTGGCTATCTGCTGTATCTATCTGGAATGTGCCACCAGGGAAGTTACGAGGTCTAAGCTGGAAAGTAACTTCAGGATTCTCGGCTTCGGAACCAGTAAAGTTAAGGTCAGGTATAACCCGCTTGCTAAGCATAAACTGATCACCGTCTCCCAAATCAAAATCAGAAGACTGAATATAAGCAGCCATAGCTTCGCCATCCGCATCCGATCCATACTCGTGGAAATATATACTTCCGGTCGTAGCATTCTCACTAGTAGACGCAGCTTGAGGATATTGCCTAAGTGAATTATCCAACCACGCAGTGCGCTCCATAGTACCGTAGTGCCATACATTTTCCAGATGGTTATATACTACGTAACGATTATTCCAGTTAGAGTTTCCACTTGCATAGAACCACCAGACCTCGTTATACCCCTCGTTAGTGCCACATATAATCTGATCTGCTTGGTATAAGTTGATGTCGTTATATACGTACTCTCTAACCTCACAAGGAAGTGTCTCAACTCGACCAGAGTAAGCATAGAACTTGTCAATGCCCATCCAAAACACTTGGTTGTTTACGGTTGTACAAGCCCTTGGAGAAATAATAGATATATTGTCTGCTAGTTCCTGTAACCCAAACACGTCGGTAGTACCTAAGAACTGGAGAGAATACAACTGACCTTCAGTCCAAACCAAGATCTCTTGTCTTGTAGCTAAACCACGAACAATTCGAGAGCCTCTCGATACACTTAAGAACCCAGCGCTATTAGTTACTTGTGGCGTCCAGTTAGCTGGGTCATCTTGGTTAGCCCAACGAATAAGAAGCAAATCTTGGTCACCCCCACCATACGGTGTGCAGCCGAAAGCGATTAAGTGCTTATCGTTCTGAGATACCAATACCTGCATAGCTACGGCAGGGACATCACTAGCACCGCCAAGAGACGAAAGAAGTACAGCACGAGTACCTAAAGCCGTTCCGGGGTCTGCATTTGACCCTCTTTCCCAATAATAAATAGCCCCGTCTCGAATGTTAGCTACCAAGTCGTTATCAAAATTATCTAGCCACCAATCACGTTGCGCTAATGACACTGGCTGAGTAGAACCAAGACCCCAATAACTACGCCCCCAAGTGCCTGTTCCCCAACCATAACCAAGTGTAATTGAACCGTTACCTGGTTCGATCTCAAAAGAAGCAATAATTGCAGTGCCACCCCCTGCTGCAACTGTCGAAGAAGCTGCTGTAGTAACTGTTATAGAGAATGTATTCCCATCAATAACGTCAATTATGTGGCTCGTATTTAACTCATCTGCAGGTACTCCGCCTACTGCTGTAGCGCCAGAGAATATAACAGTATCTCCAGTATTTGCGCCGTGGCTAGTAATAGTTACAACAACATCAGTATCGCCTGACGTAGTAGCAAAACAATTATCAGTAGCAGTTGTAGTATAGGTAGCGCGGAACGGGGTGATGTTATAAATAATGCCACCCACCTCAATATAGAGTTTTGAGTTAGTACCTAAAGCTAAAAAGTCATCTAAGAAAGATGTAACCCAGTTCCACATTTGACGGCATACACCATCAAAACTTTGGCTGGTCTGCTTAACCCAACCCCCTATCTTTTGGGGTAGCCCAGAGAAGAAACGCACTTTGTCCGCATCATACCAACCACCTTCATTAGAGTAGTTAGTGACGTTGCGGTTAATCCCAGGTCTTAAATTTAACTTTATAAAAGACATCGTTATACCAATTCAAAATGAGGAGCATCTATAAATGGTCTTTTTCCCTGTGATCTACGAGTATCAATATAGTGATTCATAGCAGATTCCATAGAGCCAGTCCACTCACATATATTATTTACATTCCAAGCAGCACCCCAACGGACTGCAACATCTAGTTCTTTCGCAGCTTGCTTCATAGCGTCTGCTATATCATCGTATAAATTAAGCTCCCATGAAACTCTGTCACCCACATAAGCTACTAGATCAACAGCTTTTCCTTCTATATGCTTGCTAGCCATAGTCTGACTTGCACCGGCGGCAACTAGCTCTTGCTGTCTTTCAATAGTACGCAGCCCTTCAGTTACACCAAAATCTACTTTAGTAAGTTCAATAGCTCTTTTGACTACTTTTACAAGCCTTTCATCAACACCATCGAGTCTGCCTAGACTTCGTTCAGAGAGCTTAAAACTCATACTATTTCCTTCCGCCTTGGCCTCTGTACTTTTTAAAATTTCTCTTTTCGTTTTTACTTCTTGGTCTAGAGAATGGAGAACTCCCATCACTGGTTTTGTGCTTGTGTTTTATTCTAGGACGTTTCTCTCCAATCCCTGATTTGGTACTTTTAGGCTTAGCCATTACTTAGATACTCCTTTGTACTTCTCAAAACTACGTAGACCACCAAGTCCTAACATACCCATAAGCACAGTCATTAACTGGCCCATATCGAACTCTGGTAGGTCGGGTACTTCTAACCCACAATAAGCCAAGATAAAAATAACCACAGGCTGCAAAACAAAATGATAAGCAAAGGCAATACCGCAAACCCAACCCACGAATGGTCTCCAACCGCCTTTATAATTTGAATTACTAGCCGCTTCCGCTTTGTTAACCTCGATTTGGGCCAAGGCCAACTGTTGCGCGTGGTTGTCCGCCATCGTAGCAATTTCATGAGCTAACTTCGCTTTCTGGTCTTTATCTTCAATGACCTTATCTAAAAGTCCAGTTACAGGTTCGATTAAAGCACTTAAAAAAGGTATAGCCATATATCCCTCTTATTTTTTACATTTGCAAATATCTATACCCATCTTAGCAAGTATCCAAATAACTACCTGCTTAACTTTTTTATATAACCAAGTTGCAATATCCATAATAGTATCAACAACCCAAAGAATCGCGGCTGTAATTGCAGCAACAACTTTAGTAATTAAATTAAGAATCATACTATTCTCCTTATTGACCCATTGTTTTAGCACCGGCTTCTGGTACCGATGTAGCCCAAATAGCTATTGATTGTTTTGGTTGCCAAGGCTCGTTGCAGTTAGTGCAGGTTCCTGTAGCTTCCTCATGTTCACTAACGGGGTCAGCGCAGTTACTACAAACAATCTCAATTTCATGCTTGCAAACTGTAGTCCCGTTTACGCTTTGTGCTTCATATAAAGTTTTCATAAATCACCATGATATTAATGCGTATCCATTAGCCCCATTAGCACCATTAGAACCACTGGTACCGTTACTACCACCAGCACCGCCACTTCCATAACTAGTGCCATTATTACCACCAGCACCCCCAGGGCCATAATTTAGTCCAGCACTTCCATTAACTCCATTAGGAGATCCGCCAACTCCAACAGGGTATCCATGCTGAGTTCCCCCACCTCCCCCAGTAGCAGAAATACTACCTACTGAAGTTGTTCCACCCCCAGTTCCTGGATTAGCGCCGTTACAAAACCCCGGATAATAACCTCCAGTGCCACCAGCACCCACAGTTACAGATATGCTTTGACCTGGGGTTACTGATAATGTTTGCGAAGTTCTATACCCACCAGAACCCCCACCGCTACCTCCGTTAGCATCTCCACAGAACCATTGCGACCCACCACCACCGCCAGCACCATAGACACTAACATTCAAACTATAAACCCCTGCTGGCACTGTAAAACTAGTGGTTCCAGTACTGCTAAAAGCTTGACTACCAGAGCTTGGAAATATTTTCTTCCAATTACCAGCTTCATATATATGTATTTCTCTAATGGTGCGCCAAGAACCACCGTCGTACGCAAAGACTTCAAGAGGCTCCCGCCAAACACCGCCATCATAAACCTGTAAGCTCATGAGTATTTATACCAAATATCGCCGTTAGATCCACTAGCGCTTGGAGAGGAAGTTGAGACTGTTCTAGCGCCGGTTCCATTAGTACCAAGTGTAAGACCATTTACCGTAGTTCCCGTAATTGTGCCTCCAGTTATAGCTACAGCACTTGAAGCTTGTGTTGCTATTGAACCTAAACCGAGACTTGTTCGAGCAGTAGCCCCAGATTCAGCAACCCAAGCAGAGCCATTACCAACTATAAAATTACCATCTGTAACTGCTAACGCAGCTATCTGGTCTAAGTTAGTATCCCAAGCTTGAACATCTGTACCTATCGCTACGCCTAAATTAGTTCTAGCAGCAGAAGCAGAAGAAGCTCCGGTACCACCATCCGCCACAGCTAAATCCGTAGCCAACGTTAAAGAAGATAAGTGTGTGATTGCATCAACGATATCCGTGCCGTTATTAAATAACAACATGGTTTTACCCGCTGGTACAGACACACCAGTTTGCCCCGAAACCTTTACCGTACACGCATCAGCTAGTCCGTTATTAACCACGAACATTTTTTCTAGTTGCGGCACGTATAACACTCTAGCCCCACCCGATGTGCCAGTAAGGTTTAACCTCATGTTTCTAGCAGCTTGGGTAGCATTGCTGTTCGATAAAGTAAGAGTTACATCACCACTTGAAAAAGCTACGTCAACAGTGCCGCATATAGCTTCTTCGAGGGCTGTACCCAAGTTAGTATTTGTGACGGTACCCCATGTACTCAGGTTTTCACCTGTCGTCATCAATTGCACTTTTAAGTTAGCACTCCATGTACTTGCCATTTGTAGCTCCTATGCCGCTATTTTTAACCAATTAGCTGATTGTGAATCGTCTATTTCTTGCCATCCAGAAGTCTGGTCGTCGTTAATAAGCTGCCAATTTGGGTTTTGATCTGGAACTATTGTATTCCAAACTAACGGCGTGGTTACTAGTCCTTGCGCCGAAACCCCAACTAAACGTACCTTTGCTCTACCTACAACATCAGCATCTCCGAGTTCTCCACTAGCTTCGACCCCAGATACTGTAATACTATTAGAACTTCTAATCTGAACAGTTCCAGTATCACCACTAGCTTCTTCACCGATAACTGTTACATTCGCTTCACCTCTAGCAACTGCTGTACCTAATGCTCCGCTAGCTGAAACCCCAATCGGATAGACATTTGTCTTACCTGCAACAGAAACCGATCCTACATTTGCACTAGCTTCTTCACCGGTAACCGTTACATTTGCAACTCCAGTAACAGTTGCTGTACCAAGAGCGCCACTAGCTTCAACCCCAGTAACTGTTACATTTGCAGCACCGGTAACACTGGTTGTTCCTACACTTACACTAGCTTCCTCACCAGTAACCGAGACCGCTGCACCTGCAGCTGCTACCGCCGTACCAAGAGCGCCACTAGCTTCAACCCCAGTAACTGTTACATTTGCAGCACCAGTAACACTGGTTGTTCCTACACTTGCACTAGCTGATACACCTGTTACTTCTGCATCTATTGCAACTCTAACGACTACAGAACCTAAATCGCCGCTAGCTTCTACTCCAGTAACCGTTACAGTTGCAGCACCTCTAATTACCGAAGTGCCTAATGCTCCACTGGCTTCTACCCCAGTGACCGTTACATTCGCACCTGCCGTAACAGATACGGTACCAACACCACTGGTTGCTGAGAGTCCGGTAGGTGATGCAGACGCATCAATTTGGCCATAACCCCAGTAGGCTACGCCATATCTACCCTCACCCCAGTCGCCAGTGGCTGCCATAGCTTAACTACGCAATACGGATAATTGCCGATGTCGCGTCTGCTGTTGGGAAAATAATAACGAAGTCACCGTCTGTAGATGTCTTATCCGCACCAAAATCTAATACCGCAACTGCAGCATTTGGAACTGCTCCAGAAATACCGTTAGCTGATGGTGTGTTGTTATAGATAAGAGCACCGCGTGCAGTTACTGATACGTTTGAGAATGTAAGGTCTGCAAAGTCTGCAAAACCCGTACCAGCAGATGCACTTGTATTGGTTGAAGTAACACCGTTATTGGTTAGGTTCTCTCCACCAGCCGTATAGTTCGCACCTGATGATTCGTTGGTAGCACTATAAGCCGTGGTGTTTGCATCAATAGATGCAGATGATGTGTAAAGGGCTAATTTAAATGTATCCCCCGTACTAGCACGAAGGTCATGCACTGCTAGCATGAGTTCAGCTTTGAACGAAGTACACATTGCCTGTGTAATTGCCATGTTTGACTCCTTATGAATCTAAGATTGGTATAAGTTCTGAATAACCAGCTTTTTTGAGCTTGTTTGCCAGAGTAACGTTGTGAGACTTTATAGCCTCATTTATATAAAAAATTAAAGTTTTCCGTATATGCTCTTTGTAGGCTTGA
>Ga0208898_1000939_pt1 | contig 20699 bp, 27 predicted proteins | sample VirMetDEL_Mar_4_FD_184513 | JGI IMG/M metagenome (GOLD analysis project Ga0208898, IMG submission 184513) | Aqueous microbial communities from the Delaware River and Bay under freshwater to marine salinity gradient to study organic matter... | ecosystem: Environmental > Aquatic > Marine >...
AAAGTCAGATATTTATGTTTCAGCAATAGCAAGTTCTACCTCTTCTGCTTCTGCTTCATTTGATTTATTATTAGTACAGGATGGATATTAATGGCTAACGTATATAAAAACGCATTCTATGCACCGACTTTAACTGCTCCAGAGACAATCTATACTTGTCCAACAGAAGCTAGAGCTATATTTCAAACTATACAAGTAACAAATACTAGTGGTAATAAGACAGTAAAAGTTTATATTTATGATAATTCTGTTAGTACATCCTATTTAATAGCTCATGCGGAGATAACAGGACCCACTATTTGTAATCTTTTAAAAGGGTCTGTAGTATTAGAAGAATCAGATGAATTGAGGATTGAAACGTCTAATATATCTGGTATAAGTGGAACAGCAGCTTTACTAGAAGTTAGCAGAGTTTATATTGCTGACAGTGGAGCATCATAGGAGATAATATGGCTTTTATAGAAGAAGGCGAAGTAGCATATACAATGATTAATGGCAAAAAGGTGCCAGTAGTTAAATGTGAAACCGAAGTAGTATTAAGAAACAAGGAAACTAATCAAGAATACAATTCTGATGCTGAAGCAGAAGCAGATATAGCAAACCCAGAAACAGCTACTCAAAGAGAGCATGTTGTAAGGTCTGTTAAGATAAAAGTGGCTGCAATGCCACCGTTAGGCGCTTCATCTTCTGACTTGTAAAATGTTCGAAAATGGTGTAGTTTTTAACAAACAGGTAATCCCTGCGGACATACAGAGTGTCATTGATCTGTATAAGTCATTTAGCAAATATGATGATAATACCGAAGAGGAGATTTATTACCATATCTTGCCGTCCTTTAAACTTAAACAATGCAAATATTTTAAGGAGAACAACAAAGTGATTGCTTTTGCAAACTGGGCTTTTTTAAATTATAAAACTGAAAAAGAGTATATTAATACTAAAGACTTCAGTGACGAAGATTGGAACAGTGGTAATAGTACTTGGGTAATTGATGTTGTTTCTAAAAACAAAGGAAAAGAAATGGCAAATTGGTTGAGAAAAAAATTTAAACAATTTAAGTGGATGAGATCAAACGATAAATTTAATTTTTATAGAATAGGATCAAAAGGATACCAATGTCAAAAGTAGTTAAAAAAATTACAAGACCTGTTTCAAAAGTTTTAGATAAAGTTATACCTAATGAAATAAAACCTATACTACCTTATCTTGCAGCAGCAGCTCCTTTCTTAGCTCCAGCAACATTTGCAGCAGGAGCATCGGGTATTGGTTCAATATCTGGTTTAGGTTCAATGGCTTCAAGAGCGGCTTTATCAGGTGCATTAAATTTAGGAGCACAATTATCTCAAGAAGGTTCAGAAGGAGATTTCAATCCATTTACTTTAGCATTAGCAGCAGGCTCAGGTGCATTAACTGATCCAACTGCAGGTGCTACACTAAGAGGAAAAACATTTGCATCACAAATGGGAGATACAGGTGCAACAAGAAATTTATTTCAAAAAGGTGTTGATTTTGGTTTAGAAGGTTTAGCAAAAACTGCTGATGTAATGTCTGCCGGTGCAACACCAGGTGCTACACTTGGAGCTAAATTAACTGCAGCATCTGCTCCAATTGGAATTGAAGCAACTAAATCTGCGTATGATGCAGCACTTGCAGCACAAAAAGCTTATGAACAACAATTATCAGATTACTATAAACAAACTGGTGAATTATTAGAGGATAATTCTTCAGCAAGAATTAGTGCTATTACTTCTTCAATGTTAAATGCTGGTTTTGGTCAAACTGATATTGATGATGCATTAAGACAAATAGGTTTATTATCAGTGGGTGGTAGAGTTGGTTTTAATAGTGGTGGAGATACAAACACTCCAATTAAAAAAATTATTGAAGAATATGATGAATATTTAAAATTTTTAAAAGAACAAAAAGAAAAAGAAACTGAAAAAAAAGCAGAAGGTGGAATTATAAGTTTAAGAGATGGATATAAGTTTGGTGCTTTAGTTAAAGCAGCACAAAAAGGAAAACAAGTTGTTAACTATTTAAGAAGAATGTTTGATAATACAGAATTAAATATGAATTTAATAGATTCAGATGTTGATGGTGTAGCAACACCTACTGGATATGATGTTTACTTAAATCCTAAATCTAAAAAAGCTAAACAAGTAATAGAAGGTTTAATGGATGAAGGTTATTCTATAAAAAAATCTGGAGATGAATATGTTTTAGATATGTCTGGATTAGATGAAGGAGCTTTAGAAGCCGGTAAATCAAAAGGATTAAGAATAGGTGGAGAAGATATAGATAGATTAAAAAAAGAAGGAGTTGATCCTATGTATTCTTCAATGGAAGAAAAAGAAATATATGATCAATTAATTAGACCTAAAAGAGCAGAAGGTGGAATTATGAATTTAAGTATGGGTGGAACTCCAATGGAAATGGATTATAGAGGTGGTGGATTTATTCCTATAGGAGCAAAAGAAAAAGCAGATGATGTTCCTGCTAGACTTTCTAAAAATGAATTTGTTATGACAGCTGACGCTGTTAGAGGTATGGGTGGCGGAGATGTAAATAGAGGTGCTGAAAGAATGTATGACATAATGAATCGATATGAAGCAATAGGAAGGGCATAATGGCAGATCCAACCACAATAACACAAGTATTACCTGCACCGATATTAGAAGGTGCATTAACTGCGTTTACTAAAAAATTAGAACCATTAATTGGTCAAGAAATTCAAACTGGTGCATACGCTCCGCAAATCGCGGCTGAGTCTGCATTACAACAACAAGCAAGAACCGCGGCCGGTGGATTGGGATCATTACTAGGTCCACAAGCTTATGAACAATTTATGTCACCTTATCAACAAGAGGTGGTTCAAACAACTTTATCAGAATTTGATAAACAAGCTGCATTACAAAGACAAGGTATTGGTCAAGCTGCGATTCAAGCAGGCGCTTTTGGTGGTGGTAGAGAAGGTGTTCAGTTAGCTGAATACGATGTAGGATCAGCACAAAAAAGAGCCGGCTTACAAGCACAGTTAATGCAACAAGGATTTCAACAAGCACAAGCTGCAGCACTACAACAATTACAAGCACAACAAGGTTTAGGTGCATATCAAACTCAATTAGGTCAAGCAGGTCAAGCTCAACAACAAGCAGTTCTTGATGCAGCAGCACAAGCAGCAAGAGAAGCTCAATACGAACCGTTTACAAGATTAGGTTTAGTAGGACAACAACTTGCACAAATTCAACCAGGTGCATTTCCTACTCAAACTGTTGGTTATCAACAACCAGCTCCTACACCAAGTCCATTAGGAACAGCTATTGGTGCGGCTTCAGGTATTGCTGGTATCATGGGTAAATTAGGAATATTTGGATAATGAGTAGAATATTAAGAAGACCAATGTTTAGAGGTGGTCGTGTTGATAGTAGAGGAACTGGAATTACTTCTGGTTTAGATAAACCTAAAAGAGGTTTAGTAAATGAACCAGGTGGTTATGCTGGTCAATATGTAACTGGTGCAGAATTATTAGCACAAGCTCAAAAAGCAGGTCAAAATATTCAAGTTAATCCAAAAAGTTTATACAGTTCAGCAGAACCAATTTCTGGATTTAGTTTCTTTAGTCCGTCAAGACAATTTCCATCTACAGTTACAGGTCCTGAAAATAATTTATTAGTAAGTACTGATGTAAATTATGTTCCTAAAGAGGAAGAAGATCAAAAATCAGAATTAGATAAAGTATTAGAACAAGCATTACAAACTAAATATTCATCAGATTACGATTATACTGAAGGTGAATTACCTGTAGATACATCTAATGTAGCTGTTCAAAATGAAAAAGGAAAAACAACTCCTGATAAAGACAGTGGATCTAGTATGGACACAAATACAGGTAAGACAAACACAGGCAAAGGATTGGATGAGCCTACAGTTGAATTAACAGATTTACAAAAAGATATTGCTGAGTATGAAAAAATACTTGGATTAGAAAAAGCTAAAAAATCTTCTATCTATGATTTCTTAGCAGGTGATGTTGCACCAGCATTCTTAACAGGTGAAAATTTAAGAGAAGCTGCAGCAACTGCATTAGCTTCACAAGCTAAAAGAGGTACATTTGATAAACCAGCTAAGATTAGAGAAACAGCTGGATTATTAGGTATCAAAGGAAAACAAGCATCAGATTTAGCTAAATCAAAAGCAGAGATGGATGCGTATAAACAAGCATTAAAAACATATGCTCCTGTTAAAGAAAAGAAACTATATGAATTCTTAAAAACAAAAATGTCTGATAGAGATGCAATGAGAATTGCATTAGGTGGGGCTAGAAACTTTGCAGCGGCCTACAATGAAAAAACAAAAGATTTGGGATTACCTAAATTAGATGCTAACTCATTTAAAACATTAGCTAGAGATTTCTATGGTGATTTATATGTTGGAGATATTGATCCAAAAGAAGATACAACAGGTAAATCAGGAGCTTATACAATTAAAGGAACTACAAGAGTAGTTATTCTCGATAAAGGTAAAGTAGTCGAAGATTTACAGTTCTAGGAGGTAATAAATGCCAACACTAGCAGAACAATTAAACATCAGCGACGATCCAAACGTTAATCCTACACAATTAAGTGATGCAGAAAATAATAATGATGTAAGTACTATTGCATCTATACTTGCCGGAGTAGGTTCTGGTTTAATTAAAATACCAGAAGGTGTTGTATCTTTAGGTGCAACTATCATGGATTTAGGTGGTGATAGTAATTATGCTGCTCAAGTAGAAAAATGGTTTGATGATATTAATCCATTTGATGAAATGGCTGAAGCAACTACAGCTGGTAAATTAGTAGAAACATTTACAAACTTAGCTGTACCTGGAGGAATTGCATTTAAAGCAGGATCTAAAATAGCAAAGACAGCTTTATCTGCAAAAAAAGCAGGTAAGTATTTTCAATTAAATAATCCAAATTTAGTTAAAGGTGCACAGAAAGCTATTGAATTAAATAAAAAAGGTAAAGCAGCACAATTTGTTGCAGGATCAACAGCAGGTGGTTTAGCTGAAGGTGTGTTTGTAGCTGATGTTGAAGAAGCAGGAACTTTTGGAGATTTATTAGGTGGTCCTACAGAATTAGAAAGAGATAATGAGTATGATCCAGAAAGAGAAATTATAAACAGAATTAAATTTGGTACAGAAGGTGCTTTATTTACTGGAGTTATAGGTGGTGCTGGATCTACTATTAAAAAATTAGCTACTAGAGGTAAAGATTTAAGATTCAGTAATAATAGTATAGATAGATTATTAGATAAAGCCGCATCTAAATTAAGAGCCAGAGGTGGTAAAACTCAAGAATTTTTTGATTTAGAAAGACAACAATTAGGTAAAAGAGCTGCAGACGTAAACTTTGCACAAAACGTAGCAAGAGAATTAGATAAAAATATTGATGCAATATTTCCACCAACAAAAACTATTTTAAATAAACAAACTGCAAAACAAAGAACTGATACATTAAGAACATTAAATGATTTATTATTATCAGGTAAACCTGTAGTTAATGAAGCAGGTAGTGTTGTATTTGGTAATGTAGATAAAAAAATAAAAGATAAATTAATGACCGAGTTTAAAAGAGTCGGTGGTAAAAAAGAAAACATAGATGCAATCTTTAATAATATAGATTCTATAAGAAATGGTTGGGGAGAAATGTTTTCAGCACTTGGTTCTAAATTACAAGGTGCAAAATTAAATCAATTTAAAGATTTATTTGGTAAAAAATTTCAAAACTATCTTGGATCTACATACGATCTTTTTCAAAATAAATCACTTATACCTTATTTAAATTATAAACCTGCTGAAGAAGCAGTTAATGCAGCTAAGAAAATGTTTAAAAGTGTTGCTGCACAAAATGGTAAAAAACTTACAGATGAACAAGCTAATTATTATGTAGAAAGATTAGTTAAAACAGCAAGATTACCTAAAGGATTTAGAATGGATAAACCTTCTGATCCTGTATTTCAAATACCAGATTTCTTTGTAGGTAAAACTGTATTAGATGATGCTGTAACTGATAGAGGATTTACTTCTTTAGCTATGTTACCAAAAGCAGAAAGAGAAGTTATAGAAGAATTATTAGGTAGAACTAAAAATCCTATGCAAACTATATTAGGAGGCACAGGTCGTTTATCTTTAGTTACAAGAAGAAATGAATTCTTTCAAGATTTAGTACAAAAATCTAATGAACTTTCAAAAAGTGGTAAAAGAGGAATGATCTATGAAACAGAGGAAGAAGCATTACAAGCATTAGGTCCTGATATTAAAAAAATAAATATTGATCCAGGTAAAACTTTAGAAGCAGGAATTACTAATCCTGTTAATGGTAAATGGGCAATTAATGAAGTTGCAGATGCATTAGAACTTACAGCTAAACAAAGCAGAAGCGATTCTATTGTAGGTAAGTTATATGAAAATTTAGTATTATATCCTAAAGCAACGTCACAAATTGCTAAAACAATTTTATCACCTATTACACATGCACGTAACTTTATTAGTGCAGGAGCATTTGCTACGGCAAATGGTATTATACCAACTCCAGGTGCAATGAAAGATGCATACCAAGCATTACAAGTAGGTCTTAAAGGTACAAGACAACAAAATGAATTATATAGAAAATTATTAAAACTAGGAGTGGTTAACTCTAACGTTAAATTAGGAGATCTTAGAAAACTAATGGAAGATGTTAGGTTCGGTGAAACATTAACATCGGACAAAGGATTAAGAGCATTATTAAAACCATTATCTAAAATTAAATCATTTGCTGAAGATGCATATACAGCTGAAGATGATTTTTGGAAAATTACATCATGGGCCGTTGAACGTGATCGTTTAGGTAAAGCATATTTAAAAGCAGGTGTAAAAAGAACAGCATCTGAACTAGATGAAGAAGCTGCTAATATTGTTAGAAATAATATACCTAATTATGATTATGTTTCTGAATTTGTAAAAGGTTTAAGAAAATTACCTTTTGGTAATTTCGTGTCTTTCCCTGCTGAAATCATGAGAACTTCAACAAACATCGTGAAACGTGCTTTAGATGAAATTAATTACACTGTTAAAGTTGGGGGTAAAGAAGTTAAACCATTAGCTAGTATTGGTTATAAAAGATTAATAGGAATGGCTACAACTACAGCAGCAGTTCCATATGCAACAACAGAAGTAGCTAAATCTTTATATAATGTTACTGAAGATGAAATGAATGCACTAAGAAGATATGTTGCTGATTGGTCTAAAAATTCTACATTAATACCTATAAGAGGAAAAGATGGTAAATTAAAATATGTAGATTTCTCTCGTATCAATGCATACGACACATTAGCAAGACCTTTTCAAACTGTTATTAATTCTGTTGCAGAAGGAGAAAAAGATAAAGATGGTATTATGGATGATTTTATTTCTGGTTTATTTGAAGCAACAAAAGAATTAGGAACTCCATTTGTAAGTGAATCAATTTGGACTGAAGCAGTAGGAGATATTCTTGCAAGAGGTGGAAGAACAAGAGAAGGTTCAGAAGTTTGGAATCCTTTAGATGCTCCAGGGCTTAAAGTTGAAAAAATGGTTAAACATTTAGTTAAATCACAAGCACCATTGAATTGGGAACAATTAAAAAGATTAGATATGGCTATCGAACCAGTCGATATTATTGTTAAAGGTAAATATAATAAATACGGACAAACATTTGAATTAGGAAATGAATTAGCAGGATTAGCTGGATTTAGAGCTATTGAAGTTGATCCTCAAAGAACTTTTGATTTTAAAATTGCTGCATTCCAAAAAGGTGTAAGGGATTCTAGAAAAATATTTACAAAAGAAGTTTTAAGAGGAGGACCTGTTACTCCTAAACAAATTATAGATGCATATATAAATGCTAATAGAGCTTTATTTAAAGTTAATAAAAACTTATTTGAAGATATTAATGCAGCTAGAATTTTAAAAATGGATGAACTTGATATTGCAAAAGCAATGAAAGATAGAGCTTCAACTAAAAATTATGCAGCTATGAATATGGCTTTATTTAGACCTTTAAATATATCTAAAGATGTATTTAGAGTATTTCAAGAAAATGCTGATAAGATAGGAGTAGAGAATCCTATTCTTCCTGCATTAGATGCTTTATCAGAAATTAAATCACAATTATTTGATGTTCCATTAACAGAAGAAAGAATACCAGATATTATTAACCCTTTTGATAACATACCAGAACCTAATTTAAATCAATTAGGAGCTTTACCACCTATGCCAGCTCCTATTCCAACTAATCAATTTGGCCAAATACCTAACTCAATTACAGGCTTGACACAAACTGAGACTGCTCTACTATCACCTAGCGAGCAGGAAATTCGTAAAAAACAAAGAGGCACAAGATTAACATAATGGCAATAGAACCAAAAAATGTCAGAGAACACATCGTAGCTTTATATGGACACATTACAGGTGTTAAAAAAGACCTGTACCAAATAAAAAATAATCATCTCAAACACATGCATGATGACATCGAGAAATTGGGCGGTAAGATAGACAAGATCTATTGGGTTCTCTTAGCGGCAGTGGGAACAGTTGCTATGTCGTTATTGCTTGAGTTTTTATTACTTAAATAAAATGAATCTTTCAAGAAATTTTAGTCTTGCAGAGCTTACTAAATCTGATACCGCTATTAGAAGAGGTATTAATAATAATCCAAATGCAGGACAAATAGAAAAACTTAAACTACTTTGTGAAAATATATTACAGCCTGTAAGAGACAGGTTTGGTAGAGTTCAAGTAACCTCAGGATATCGAAGCCCTGAGTTATGTATTGCAATCGGAAGCTCAGTTGAATCACAACATACAAAAGCAGAAGCAGCGGATTTTGAATGTCCAGGAGTTGACAACGCTGAAGTAGCAGACTGGATTCATCAAAACTTAGATTGGGATCAATTAATTGTTGAGTATTATACTCCAGGAGAACCTAACTCTGGATGGATACATTGTAGCTATGTTCAAAAAGATCCAAGAAAACAATTTTTATGGGCATATAGATCAGAAGGTAAAACAAAATATAAACCAATTATTGGCAAAGCCATAGATTTAGTATAAAGAGCCATAATGGAAAATGGTTTATTAGTTCACAAACATCTTATCGTTCGGGCAGAAATAAATAATCCTCCGGTAGATGAAAATTATTTAAAGAGTTGGTTAAACAACTTTATTATGGATATAAATATGAAAGTATTTATGGGTCCATATGTTAAATATTGTACTATGCCTGGTAATAGAGGTATTACCGCTGTTGCAATTATTGAAACATCACATATTGCAATGCATGTATGGGATGAAGTTAAACCTGCATTAATGCAATTTGATGTATATAGTTGTGGTGAGTTTGATCACGAACAAATTTGTAAAAAAATACAAAACGATTTTAATACATCTAAAATTGAATATAAGTACTTAAATCGCGAAACTGGGCTAGTTGACCTTTAAAAAGTCTTCCTGAGAGCCTCATATTTTAACGAAACGACCTTGACATGACCCTAGGTAACCCCTATATATTACGCAGGTGCAGCAATTGGGCTGGCCACTAGACTTTGCTTAACATTAACAAGGAGGTTTATATGACAGGTTTAGATTTAATTAATAAATTCCAAAAAGATCTTTGGGATAATTCCAATAGAATGTTCGGTGATTCTTTTGATTCTATCTTTGATAGTTTATCAAAAGTACAATCATTCCCATTTTACAATGTGGTAAAATATGGAAAAGGACAATATGGAATTGAACTAGGTCTTGCTGGTTTCAACAAAAAGAATGTTAAAGTTGAATATAAAGACGGTGTATTATCTGTTTCTGGTCAAGTAGATGACAAAGAAAAAGAATACATTGAAAAAGGTTTAGCATTCAGAAAATTCTACAAACAATTTCAATTAAGAAATGATGTAGTTGTTGATGATGCTACAATGGAAGATGGTGTATTGACAGTTAAATTAGGTGTTAATGAACCAGAAGAAATTAAAGCTCAAGAAATAAAAATCAAATAATTATTGTGGGGCTTCGGCCCCATAATTCTGACAAATAAAACCAAACCAATCTCCAATACCATTTTTCATTACCCAACGGTTTTCAGGATTATCTAAATAAGTAGCAACTTTTTCACGAAGAATGTTTCCATAGTCTAAACATTCCATAACATTATTAAAATAAATATCTAAACTATATAAATGATATAATCCTTCTTTATATATAATTAAATCCATTCTTTTAATTCTTCCCCTAATATTTCAGATGCAATATCTATTTTTTTACGAAGAGCTTTTACAATCTTTTCATCTACTGTTTTTTCTGCTATAAGATCAATATATGTTACAGATTTTTTCTGACCTATTCTATGTGCTCTATCTTCTGATTGTAATCTTTTTTCTAAATCATAACCATTGGAATAATAAATAACTGTATTGGCTGCAGTTAATGTAATACCGTATCCACCAGTTTGTGGATTACCTACAAAAAATCTTACAGGAGATTCAGGGTCTTGAAACTGTTCAATATTTTTTTGTCTTTTTTCTGCTTCAATTGCACCATAATATTGTACTACTGAATCTTCTCCATATTCTTTTTTAATTTCTTTAACAATGTTTTCTATATCATGAATATAGTTAGCCCATATAATTGCTTTACCTTCAGTTTCTTCTAAGACATTCATTAATTCTGTTATTCTATTATTTTTAATATCAGTTATTTCACCGTCTTCAGATTTAATATGACCACAAGAGATTTGATGTAGTCTCATCATTTGAGTTAATACGTGAGGAGCTGTAATAGTTTGGCCTTCTATTAAAGCAAGAGCCATAGTTTTCATACTATTATAACTTTTAATTTGTTCTGGTGTTAACTCTACAATACGTTTTATATAAATTTTATCAGGTAAATCTAAACAATCTTCTTTTAATACTCTGTAAGAAAAAGGTTTTAATTTTTCAGATAATTCATCAAGTTTTCTATAAGATGCGACAATTTGCACTTGTCTACCACCAAAATTTCTAGTGACCATATGTGCATATCTTTGTCTAAAAGCATAATAACTATAAAAACCAAGTAATTCTTCATGTAAAAAACCACATTGAGTATATAAATCTAATGGAGATTTAGTTACAGGAGAACCAGTTAATATTCTTCTATACTTTGCACTTTTACCTAAAGCTAAAATAGCCTTAGTTCTTTTTGCAGTAGGTGTTTTAATAGATGTAGATTCATCTATTGCCATAATTGTTTTATGGGTTCTTAAAAATTTTTCTGCAAATTCAAGACCTTTTTTAGTCGAGAACGCCTCAACATTCATTACAAGGATGTGAAGGTCATAGTCTACTTTGAACAATTGTTGATACTCTTTATCCTTTGCTTTAGATGTTGAAGCAACCCATAGTACCTTTTTATGTTGTATATGACTAGGTAAATGATTTGGTATTTCTTGAGAAAACCAGTTTCTATAAACACCTTTTGGTGCTATAATAAGTGCCCCATTTATTTTACCTTGATCATATAGCATAGCAATATTATCTACTAATACTTTAGATTTACCTGTACCCATTTCCATAAAATAAGCATACTCTTCTTTATTCCAGGATTTTTCTAACGCAGTTAATTGATGTGCGTATGGTTTAGTTTTAAATTTATAGTTCATAATTTATTTTTTCTTTCTATTGACATTCATATAATAATCTTTATATCTCTGTCAACAAGAATAATAGAATGAAGAATGTATAAAAAAGAATTTACAATAGAAGTAAGATTAACTAATAAGCAATATAATATTGCTAAATCATTAGGCGTTCCAATAAAAGAATTTATCGGTCGTTTAAGTGATATGGCTAAAATAAAAAGAAAGAAAAAAAATGAAAAATAAAATTTTTGAATTATATAAACCAAAATCTTTAGCAGAGTTTTTAGAATTTTCTAAAACAAATCCTGAAGAAAGATTTGTGTATGTATTACAACATCCACCTGCAAATATAAATGTATTAAGTGCATCTGAATTTGGTTATTTAGTAATTTGTTTACCTAACTATGGTCCTGAATCACAAATAATTTTTAGTTCTGGTCCTTTTGTTTTTAAAATGCAAAAAAACTTAAGAGACTTTAGACAAAAAGATTATGTGTTATTGACTGGTGATCCAGCAATAATAGGTATTTCTTGTGCAATAGTTAGTGATCAAACAAATGGTAAATTTAACCTCTTGAAATGGGATCGAAGAGAGTTTAAATATTATCCAATATCATTCGATCTATATCAGAAAGGAGAATAAAATGAGTGATGATGTAAAAATAGAAACGTTTACAGGTAGTGGTACATTTAATATTACTGATGCGTTTGAGGAGGATAAAGAAAAGATTGTAGAAAAAGCAGACATAGAATCTTTATCTATTCATGTAGAAAAACTAGTTGAACTAGAACAAAGAATAGCTACTTCAGAAGAGGTAACTAAAGACTTAAAAAGTCAATATGATAAAATTAGTTCAGAGGTAATTCCTAATATATTAGCAGAACAAGGATTTAAATCTCTGAAACTCGCTGATGGATCTTCATTAGAAGTGAATAAGAAGTACAGTTGTACTCTTCCTAAAGATCCAGTTAAAAAAGAAGCAGCGTATAAATGGCTTCGAGACAACGGGTTAGGTGATCTTATTAAAAATGAGGTTGCTGTAACTTTTGGTGTCGGAGAAGATAACAAGGCGGAGCAATTGCTTAACCTTGCGGTCAACAATGGTTATGAACCTCAACAAAAATCTAAAGTTGAGCCAATGACATTGAAGGCCCTATTTAGGGAGCGTATCGAGGCCGGCCTCGATATGCCTTCCGATCTTTTTCATTTGTTTGTTAAAGATGAAACTAAACTTAGCCGGAAATAGGAGAAACATAAATGGCGACTAACGAAGCGAGAACGGTGAAAGAAGAACAAAGAACCGTGACTAAGATGAAAGAGAATCTACCTAGTGCAGATCTCTTTGAAGCAGATGCCCATGAAGGGTTTGATAATATGGATCAGCAAGACCTTGCTCTTCCATTTTTAAGAATCCTTGGACAACTGTCACCACAAGTAAATAAACGTGATGCAAAGTATGTAGAAGGTGCTGAAGCAGGTATGATCTACAATACTGTGACTAACGAACTTTACGATGGTGAAAAAGGAATCAATGTAATCCCTTGTCATTATAAAAGGGAATATATTGAATGGACTGATAGAGGAGAAGGAACTGGAGCACCAGTTGCAGTTCACTCAGCTACAAGTCCTATTATTCAAGAAGCAACTAGAGATTCAATGGGTAAAGACCGATTGAAGAATGGTAACTATCTTGAAAACACTGCATCGTACTTTGTAATGATTTGCAAAGAAGATAGCGCAGAAACTGCATTGATTACAATGAAATCAACACAGTTAAAAGTAAGTAGAACTTGGAACTCCATGATGAATGGATTAAAGATTCAAGGTAAAAATGGTCTATTTACTCCACCTATATTTAGTCATGTGTATAGTTTAAGAACTGTACAACAATCAAATGACAAGGGAACTTGGTTTGGTTGGACTGTTAATAAAGTGGGTGCTGTCAGTAACAGAAACCTATACGAGCAGGCAAAAGGCTTCGCACAAAGTGTGAAGAAGGGAGATGTTCAGGCGAAACATACCCAAGAAGAGAAGAGCACTGGATCGGATTCAACTCCGTTCTAGTATGGAGGGGCCCCAAAAGGGGCCCCTTTTCATTTTATGTTTGTAAAGAAAGGAAAATATGATAACTAAAACAAATAAATTCAAATCAATATTCGAAGGACTCACAATCGCTTATGGTCAATACCAAAAAGGCGATAGAGATGAAAATGGTAAACAAAAAGGAAAGGCATTCATTGTTCGAAAAAATGTTAGCGATGATTTGTGGCAAAACCATTTACAAGGTGAAGGTCCGGCTTTGGGCATTATCCCCATTAATGAAAATAATTTATGCAAGTGGGGCTGTATTGATATTGACGAATATGATTTTGACCACGCTGGCTTCATACAAAGCGTACGTTCAGCTAACTTCCCTTTAGTAGTTTGCCGTAGTAAATCAGGCGGCGCACACGTATTTTTATTTACAAAAGATTTTATTCCTGCATCAGTCATGCAGGCAACTCTTAAAAAGATGGCAGCAACATTAGGTTATGAAGGTTGTGAAATATTTCCTAAACAAACAGAAATACTCGTGGATCGTGGTGACACTGGTAATTTTTTAAATCTTCCATATCACAATGAAATGAAAGGATTGCGTTATGCAATTAAAGACGATGGAAATGCAGCAACATTAGAAGAATTCTTTGAATTATATGACAAGTATGTACAAGAAGAATTAAAAGAAATTAAAGCAGAAAAAATAAAAGTTGTAGAAGCATTTAAAGATGGACCACCTTGTTTAAATAAATTAGCTAAAGATGGTTTTGGAGAAGGTTCGAGAAATAATTCATTATTTAATATTGCGGTTTATTTAAAACAAGCAGCACCAGATATTTGGGAAGATGAATTAGTAAAAGCAAATCAAAAATATATGATACCACCATTAAGTAATGGTGAAGTACAAATGTTAATTAAATCTGTAAATAGAAAAGGATATGATAAATATAGATGTAAAGATGCTCCAATTAATTCTGTATGTCAATCAGGTTTATGTAGAATGAAAAGATTTGGAGTAGGTTTTGGAGAAGAAGATATACCACAATTAGGAAATTTAACAAAGTATGCATCTAAACCACCACAATGGTTTTTAAATGTAGGTGATTCAAGAATAGAATTAAAAACAGAACAATTATATAGTCCAGCATTATTTGCAATAGCATGTTTAGATCAAGCAAATTTAATTGTACCAATAGTAAAACCAAAAGATTGGAAACAATATTATTTAAAACCATTAATAGATAATGGTTTGCAAGAAGTAGAACCTTTAGAATCATTAGATCCAGTAAATCAAATAACTTCTTTATTACAAGATTGGACTACCAATAGACAATCAGCAAGAACAATGGAGGATATATTTAATAAACTTCCATATACAGATAAAGATTCAGGATTTACATATTTTAGAATGGAAGACTTTTATACTTTCTGTAAGAAAAATAACTGGGAAACAGATAAAACTAGAACAGGTAATTTAATTAAACAATTAAGTTGTTTTGTAGGTGAAGTTAGAGAAGAATTAAAAGGTGGTACACCTAGATTAATTAAAATTAAAACTATGAAAAAAATAAAAATATCAACTACAAAGGAACCATATCAACAGGATAATTTTTAATGTTTGATAATGATGTTGGAGCTAATTGGCATTTGAGATTTCGTTTAAAGATTGAAGAATTACAAAAGGAAAATGATAAACTTAAAACACAGAAAAATATACTAGAAAGAAAATTAAAAAAATATGAAAACAATAATATTAGGACCACCTGGAACAGGGAAGACAACAACATTGTTGAACCTAGTGGATCAATTTATACAGCAAGGGATAAGACCTAAACAAATAGGTTATTTCTCTTTTACAAAAAAAGCTGCAACAGAAGCAGCAACTAGAGCTGCTGATAAATTTTCATTAGATTTAGATAATGATTTAGAAAACTTTAGAACTTTGCATTCTTATGCATTTAAAATGTTAGGAATGACAAAAGAAAAAATGATGTCAGTAGATAATTATAAAGAGTTTGGACAAAAATGTAATATTCCAATTAAGACTGCAAGATATTCTTCTGATGATGGTACATTTAATTCTGATAATGAATATTTAACTATTATTAATACAGCTAGAGTAAAGAGAATGGATCTATTAGATTATTATGATTCAAGAAGAAATATATTAGATATAGAAAGAGATACTTTATATTTAATATCAGAAGAACTTAAAAGATATAAAGAAGAAAAGAAATTAAAAGATTTTACAGATTTAATAGAAGACTTTATTGATCAAGATTTAAAATCACATTTTGAAGTATTGTTTATTGATGAAGCTCAAGATTTATCTTTATTACAATGGGAAATGGTTAGAAAGATTTGGAACAATGCAAAGAAAACTTACATAGCTGGTGATGATGATCAAGCTATATTTAAATGGGCCGGTGCAGATGTAGATCATTTTATATCATTAAAAGAAGAAGTAGATGATATTAAAACATTAGATCAATCTTATAGAATACCAGGTGGACCAATACATGATTTATCTAAAAAAATAATAAGTAAAGTACAAAATAGATTTGATAAAGAATATAGACCTAGGGTTGAGGAGGGTATTTTGAAAAGATATTCTGATGTTACTCAGGTAGATATGTCTGAGGGAAATTGGTTAGTACTTTCCTCCGCTAACCATTTCCTGGAAGACGTAAAAGAATTGTGTGAATTAAGAGGATGGTATTATCAATACAAAGGACATAATTCTGTTAAATTAAAATTATTATTAGCATTACAAAATTGGGAACAATGGAGAAATGGTGGTTTATTAACTCATATAGAAATAAAAAATATTTATGAATATTTAGGAACCAATGTAGCAAGTGGTTTTAGAACAGGAAAATTATTTCATTCCGAAGAAAAATATACATTAAAGGAATGTCAGGAAAAATACGGTCTTCTTACAGATAAAGTTTGGTATGAATCTTTTGAGGGTTTAGATACATTAACTGAAAATTACATTAGAAATATGAGAGCTAATGGTGAGAAGATAAACACAAACCCTAGAATAACAATGTCAACAATACATGGAGCGAAAGGAGGAGAAGCAGATAAAGTATTGATATTACAAGATTTAACTAATGCAGCTATAGAAACATTTCAGCATGATCCTGATGAATTACATCGATTGTTTTATACTGGAACAACTAGAGCTAAAAAAGAGTTACATATTGTAGATCCAAAAAACTTTGATCGTGCTTATTTAATATGACAAACAAAGATATATTTAAAGGAGTGAATTATGATTCCTTAGAAAAGCAGGTAGGCGGGAAACACTACCGGTCGATGAAAATTCAACCTGCACATTTTATAAATGAAAACAAGTTGCTTTTTGCAGAAGGCAACGCTATAAAGTATATTTGTAGACATTCAAATAAAGGAGGAGAAGAGGATATAAAGAAAGCTATACATTATTTAGAAATGATCCTGGAAAGGGATTATTCATGAACTTTATGATGTTAATAACTATAGTTGTTTTAATCCAATATTTATCATGAAAGAAACTATTATAAAATTTAGTGAAAAGATTGCTTCTATGCATGAAAGATTTTTTACTTATTTAGCTAAAAAATCTAAGACAAGCTTTTTATTTACCCTAATTTTAATATTTATGGCTCTGTATGAAATAGTAGAACATTTCATTATACCTGCTTTATTAATTTGGTGGGGTATTAAAAATGCCTAGAACAATACAACCACCTTTATTTGCACCTGAAACAGAATGGGTGATGCCTGATGAATTAAAAGATTTAACAGGATACAAAGAAATTGCAATTGACTTAGAGACCTGTGATCCAGAGTTAACTACTTTAGGATCGGGGAACGTGGTTGGAAGAGGACACATTGCAGGAATTGCTGTAGCTGTAGAAGGTTGGTCCGGCTATTATCCAATAGGTCATGAACACGGTGGCAACATGGATAAGAGATTAGTTTTATCTTGGTTGCAAGATTTACTAAAAAAAGAAGATGTAACTTTTATATTTCATAACGCAATGTATGATGTGTGTTGGTTAAGATCATCAGGTCTTATTATTAAAGGTAAGATTGTTGATACCATGATTGCAGCATCATTAATAAATGAAAATAGATTATCTTACAGATTAGATTCACTTGCAAAAGAATATGTTGGTTTAGGTAAAGATGAAAAAGTTTTACAAGCAGCAGCTAAAGAATATGGTTTGGATGCTAAAAAAGATATGTGGAGATTACCTTCTTTGTATGTTGGTCAATATGCAGAGAAAGATGCAGAAGCAACTTTAAAACTTTGGCAAAGATTACAAGCAGAGATTTATGCACAAGAATTAACTTCTATATTTGATTTAGAAACAAGATTGTTTCCATGTCTAGTTGATATGAGATTTAAAGGTGTCCCTGTGGACCTCGAAAAAGCTAATAAAATCAAGGCTAATTTGATGTCTCAAGAAAAAATTATACTTCAAAAAATAAAAAAATTAACTGGTATTGATGTAGAGATATGGGCAGCGGCTTCTATTGCAAAAGTATTTGATAAATTAAAATTGCCTTATGACAAAACAGAAAAAACTGGTGCACCTAGTTTTACAAAAAACTTTTTAGCAAATCATCCAAATGAAATTGCACAAGATATTGCAAACGTAAGAGAGATTAATAAAGCACACACAACTTTTATTGATACAATTACTAAGCATGCAGTTAAAGGAAGAATACACGCAGATATAAATCAAATACGATCTGATGATGGTGGTACAGTTACAGGAAGATTTAGTATGTCTAATCCTAACTTACAACAAATTCCGGCAAGACATAAAGAATTAGGACCAATGATTAGATCTATTTTTATTCCTGAACAAGATTGTAAATGGGGTACATTTGATTATTCACAACAAGAACCAAGAATTTTAGTACACTATGCTAAGTTACAAAATTTAACTGGAGTAGATGAAATTGTAGATGCATATAAAAAAGGTGATGCAGACTTTCACCAGGTTGTTGCAGACATGGCAGGTATTGAACGTAAACAGGCCAAAACAATTAATTTAGGTTTAATGTATGGTATGGGTAAAAATAAATTAATGGCTGAACTAGGTTTAATGAAAGATTCAGCTGAAAAATTAATTAGACAGTATCATTTAAGAGCGCCATTTGTAAAACAACTCATGGATGATGTATCGCGGAAAGCGAATGATGCAGGAAAAATTAGAACTTTACTAGGTAGAGCATGTCATTTTGAGTTATGGCAACCTATGCAATTTGGTATTAATAAACCATTACCATTAGAACTTGCTAGAAAAGAATATGGAGAGCCTTTAAAACGTGCATTTACGTACAAAGCTTTAAATAGACTTATTCAAGGATCTGCGGCTGATATGACAAAAAAATCTATGGTATCTTTGTATGAAAATGGTATAATCCCGCACATTCAAATTCATGATGAAGTCGATATTTCAATTGAATCTGATAAAAAGGCGGAAGAGGTTATACAAATAATGGAATCTGCTATTCAATTAGAGGTTCCTAATAAAGTAGATTATGAACACGGTAATAATTGGGGGGAGATTAAATAGGAGTATGAATGGCTTATTTAAATGCAAACATTCCACCAATTTACTGCAAAGTAAGGAAGGAGTATTTATATGATCTTAAAGAACATCAGGGAGAGTCTAGTGACTGCGTTATCTTTGGTCTTAGCTCTATATCAGGAAGGGCGCTCTTATTTCACATTATGTTACCGAATGGTGCATGTTATTGGCGTTTGCCTATCTCAGCGTTTTTCCAAAAATCATACGATAGAGCCTCTGTGCCGGATATGCAGGCGAACGAGCTACAGTTGTGGAACTGTTTTAGTTATTGGCCTAGTATTCATTGCTTTGATTGGCTGGCTAGTGTAGACGGCAAATATCTAGGAAAAGATAAAAAATTTTATCACGGGCAATATCTTTTTACTATTGACTGGGCACACCCAGAGACTAATATACTAAATGTCGAACATTCTGAAATACCTCAAGAGCACAAGTGTGCACATGTACTGGCTCTTGCTAACGGCAACTTTGCAGCTCAGCCTAATAATCGCATTTTGTGGCATGTTAATTCATACACTACTGATAACAGCTGGCCTGACTATAAAGTACAAAACACTGTCTGGGATGTTGAAGGTTCGGACTGGGTTACAGAAGATACTGACAAAATGTTCTATGGAATAGAAACAAAGGAGGATAAATGAACTTTAAATGGGATTTAAAAAAGCAGTTAGATGAAAAAAGAAAAGCTGAATCTGCTGCAGCTCAACTTCGTAAAAGAAGTAAAGAGTCTATTGCTAGACCAAAAGCGACCAAAAACATTACATCAAATGATCCAAGACTACAAGGTATATAATGGCTAAAAAATATTGTGATTACTGCGGACATAGATGTCATTGTGAAGGACAGGGGTTTTATGTTGATATGGATCAATGTGATTCATGCGATTGTTCTAATTGTATGTGTGAACCTTTGGTCCTAGATAAAGTTAAAAAGAAATCTTGGTGGCAAAAATACGTAGATTGGTTGTTTAATTAATATGTTTGATAAATATTTTATAATTTTTTTAGAATCTATTGATAATTTTTTTGATAGAATAAAGAATTGGTTCACTGCGCCAAGATGTCAGTGCAAATTAAAAAAGAAAAAAACTAAAACATTTTTAGATGAGGGTATTTAATGGCAAAAGAATGTAAAAAATGTAATAAAGAATTTGAACCAAAAGATGAATTGGATTTATTCTGTAGTCAAGATTGTAAAGAAGAGGCATTAGCAGAACTAGATTCAGGTTCTGATGAGTGTCTATCATGTCAATAAAAAGATTATCAGACAATACTGAAATTGGATTACCATTACGTAATCTAATTATGATTATTGGGGCCATTGTTGCAGGCGCATGGTTTGCCTTTGGTGTGATTGAGAGGCTCAACCAATTGGAAACTAGAAATAAACTAT
>Ga0208898_1000943_pt1 | contig 20625 bp, 42 predicted proteins | sample VirMetDEL_Mar_4_FD_184513 | JGI IMG/M metagenome (GOLD analysis project Ga0208898, IMG submission 184513) | Aqueous microbial communities from the Delaware River and Bay under freshwater to marine salinity gradient to study organic matter... | ecosystem: Environmental > Aquatic > Marine >...
GGATGGCTATTAATACTTAGGGAGGTGTAATGCCTCCCTGCTGTAAGGTGGTGTGTACCATCTCTGATGATTCCTAAAGGATGAAACAGCTCTCCGAGGATCAAGATGTAAGTGCTTGTAGGAGGAAAGCCTAACCTGACGGCTTGGTAGTCAGTTTTAATCACCAGTAAAATATAATAATATGTATACTGGTAGGATAATTATTGGCTTGATCCTTTGCCTACTGTTAGACAGACCTAACAGAAAAAAAGGGTCATATCACCTCACCGTGATGATTATTATCCACGGTGTGGTCTGTTTTGTCCTAGATTATCTACTTTTTATGTGATGATCTAGGGAATAGCCTATACTATCAAGGCTTGGTGTTGATAGGAATTATTTAATCCATTAAATTATTAATTATGGATTTTATAAAATTGAATCTATCCTACCTGACTTCAGTGAATGATGGGGAATATTATGTCCTCAACACTAACTGTAGTTGGTGTATGGATGGAGAAGATCTTGTTAAAGGGTTTGCACAAAAAGGTTTGAAACCTTTAGTGCTAAGGCTACCTAGCCCTTTAACAAAGGAAAACCTCATGGCTATTCAAGTTGATGGCTTTGAGGTTGAAGTTATTAAGGTAATGAGATGCCGTGATGGTATTGGTTACCTTGTTCACTTCAAGATAAGGTAGCCATAACCCACACCACTATAGGTGTGCTGCCTGTTCAAGTCAGGCTGTGGGTTCTATTTATTATTTAACTCCTGCCATACTTCATAGGGTATGGTAGTACAAAACCAATTTACTATGAAAAATTTAAATGTTATTTCTGCTGGATTGAAATCAATTAGTAATGCTGAAGCTTCTGCTATTTTAGAGGAGCTACAGACTCCTGAAAAAGTAATGTGCATCAGTGCGGTGCACATTGATGATTTTGGGGAAGATGCTTCTTTTGAATACTCCTGGCAAGTGCCAGAGGATTTATGGGGTGAAATTGAGGTAGGAAGTTATGTGGAAGTTGAAAACTGTGGTGGTAAAGCCATAGTTAAAGTTAAATACATCTACTGGGATGATCCAGAAGATGCTTCATGGCACTCAGAAGTATTAAAAGTAGACCATTTGCGTCTGCAAACTCCATTATATTACCTAGAAGCATTGAAATGGAGGATTTGTTGGTACAATGGTGAAATTCCACCATGTGCCATAACTTACACCTCTATGAAAGAGGTAAAAAAAATATTATTAAACGCTGCAAAAGCAGGGGTATTTTCTCTGTGCAGCTATCACCTGTTAACAGGTGCATGCTTTAGTGGCATGCTTGATTTCCTAAAGGAGCATGCTCCTTACTTGGGAGAAATTTTGGATTGGAATTTATCTTTTGAAGATGCCTATTATGATGATAGGTGTCATCAACCATATAAGTTAACTCCAGAGTTTTTGGAGTTGATAAAAAACTCTTAATCACACACCACCATGCTGTGTTACTGTGTTTCCAGCAACATGGTGGTTTATTCTTTATAGGAAACACATAAACATATTTGCTATGAAAGATGGCAAGAAGGAGGTTAGGTCTCCAAAAAAACCTAAGAAGTATGTTCCAGCATATACGCTGGTATTAGCTCAAGACGGTAGCATGGTATACCGTCCATTACCTAGCAACTCCAAAAAGGAGAAATGATAGTATTTTCTATCACAGTATCATTAGGCTTGTGCCTCTTGATGCTAGGTAATGCAGAGTCTTGCCAATTTAAGTAGTCACGCTATGCGGGGTTGAAATCCTGTGGCTACTGAAGATTGGTTAAAAGATTTGGAGGTCTGGTCTTGCCTTACATTTGACCAACTCTTTAACCTGTGCACATAGGATGTACAGGTATTTTTTTATTTATAAAATTCAAAGGTATGACACCAGAAGAATTAAAAACAAAAGAGTTAATTGAAAGGCTAGAAGAAATAGCTGATCAATTATCTTATGCTTCTTACCCATACTGTGAGTGGGCAGATGATGTGCGTGAAGCAGCAATGAAATTAAAAAAAAATTCTATAACAAATAAATTTTAACATCATGAGCAATTTAAAAATAACAGGCATGGCTTTTTTTATTGGTATAACTTCTGTAATCATTGCTTCTTTTCTAGGAAGCTTTACAGAATCCCCTCTTGACTACACAATATTTGTGTTAGCAATAGTAATTGCTAGTGTGTATTCAGTATATAAACAAAAACACATGTCATTTTTCACAGTGTGTGCAATAGCATGCATTGTAATTCTTATGTCTAGCTGCTCAACAACTAGGCAGCCAATTACTATTAAAGTGTTCTACAAATCCTTCGGTGATCCCAGATGGGATGACTGTAAGGATATTTACACTCAAGAGTACTCCATCAATATATTTGGTGACACTCTTGAGTCTCAAAGAATCTATTCTTTAGACTGCTATGAAGGCAGGATGAAGACATTTGCTGACAAAAATCAGCTTAAGTAAAATACCTTCTCCAATAGCAGTTATGAGGGAAACTGTTCTGCTATATTTTCTAACTCTTAAATATATATATATCATGACTTATTTATTTCTTACATGCTGCATAATATACTTTGCAGCATTTTTATTTTATGCACAACAAAATAAAAATTATTAATTAATCATCTAAATATATAAATTATGAAAAATCTAAAAGTATTATTTATTGACACAGACATAGATGTCACTGGTTTTAAGTATGCATGTAAACTTGCTAACATTAAACCAGAGTATATAGACACATATGATGTTTCTGAGTATAAGTTTGAAAACATAGACTGTATAGTTTATGGATACAGACTATACAGTGATAAGCAACGTATGGAAATGTTGCCTGCTTATATACCTAGAATAATATGGACAACAACTCCTCAATATTTTCAGGATTCTAGTGACCAAATTATTGACAGACTTGCAGAGTTAGAAACAATTAGCACAATACCTGAACATATGCAAATACATCCCTCATATGTGTTAAAGCTAATTAACTTGACAAACGCAATTAGAAGTGTTTGTGAAGAAAACACAAACTTCATTGGCAAGTACTTCAAAGATGTAGTAGAGTACATTGATAAACTTAACAACTCCAACAAAAATCATATTACTAAAGTGAATGATAATCGTGTTATCTTTCACAAATATGATGAGACTGAAAGAGCAATCTTTCAACAGAATGTTGATGCATACAAAAAATTAGGCACTCCAATTTATCCTGATTACTGGATGAATTTTTATGTCACTGTCACATATTATCCTGACAATGATAAGATTATTGTTAAGGAAGTCTATCAGGAACTTTTAGATAGACATAAGAGAAACCCTAAATATGCTGAGGAATGTGAGGCTGGTATCATATCAGATCCTTATATAAAAGATAGGGTCTATTACAAATCCACCTGTAGAAAGTTGGTAATTACAAAGCGAGGCATTCTTAAATGCTTTGGTAACATCTTCAAAAGAATGCCATACTATTCATATGGCAATGATGTTTTAGGTTACAATGTACCTGGGCACTTTCACCGTCCTGGTAATGTATTCAACAGGATACTAAAGGATATTAACTTATCCTACAGGCCTGATATGGCATGGACGTATATGCCTGAGATGTATTTTGCATTAGTTAACCAAGAGGATTCTCTCAAGGTTGCTAAGATGTTGCACAAAACATTCAGACCTGATCTTGATTACAATGAGGATTCAATCAATGAATACCTTGAAGAAAAGAGAAAACAAAGGGATGCTGAACTTCAAGCGCAGTATGAACGTGAGGTTCATCTGTGGAAGGTACAAGATGACCTACCGTTTTAATCACTTAAATATTTTAATTATGAAAGCTACAAAGTTTTTTGTCAAGATTGACAATCTTAAATTCAACAAAGAAAACAAAACCTTTTCTGCTTATGCAGATGAGATATTTATTAACCCCAAAAAACACATATACACATGGTATCATGACAAAGACAGAGACAAGTGGGAGCTTGTCTTAAATGATGATATACATATAATTGTCTATTCTCCATCTTCATGTATAGTATTTAATTATCATGAGTTTGATGATCAAATTTCAAAACAGAGAGAAAGGCATCATTACAAGTCTTTGTGTGGTCAGTTTAATCTGGTTATATATTTACGGGATGATATAAATCCCACTATAACAAAAAGAGAGTTTGAATACAGACGCTCTGTTTGTATTCAAAGTAGCAAACAATCATTTAATAAATTAATAAATAAAACAATTTAATTATGAAATATGATATAAAGCAATTTAGGTATTGCAAATCTAATCAAACTCTTTATAGTGATGTTAAAACACTTACCACTAAAAAGAACAGGAGAAAAAAATTTAGCAAAAAAAAATTTGTAATAATAAACAACAAAACAAAAGTAAAATATGCCTTTGTTTATGTAAGAGAATATTACAATGCTTATAAGTTTGTAACTCAATGCAAATTAAAAAAGAAAATATTTGTAGTAATATTTAAGCCTGGTTTAAACAAAGAAGACAGGAAAGATCTATCACCTGTCAAACACTTAAAGATATATGCTACATCTAAAAGGATGGTATATAAAGTATGTCTACCTTATAAATCTATTGAAATATTTACAAAGTATAACTTTGACACACGCATAAAAAAAATAAACATGCAAGATGTGTATTCTAAGATAGGTGTCAAAAGGTATGTAGATATATCTGTACAAAACTTTATAGATAGCAATATATCCTATGGAATATTTCTGATTATTCTTAAAGACAAGAAGCTTATAAAAAAATCACATTATAATGCTCTAGTGACAAGAGGTGAAAACAGCCCTACTTTTTTACTAAAAAAAAAGTATACTTTAGAAGTATTTGATAATTCCTTCTATTATAAAATGTTTTTTCCATTGGTAAGGTTTTGCCCTATTAGTAAAATGCAACTTAAAAATGGAACATTCAACCATATAAAATACAATTTTAATTATTTATCAGACCTACTTTTGTAGGATATAAACCAACACATCATGAAAAAAGTAAATCAGAATTACAAAGTTGAGATCATTAGCATTCCAGCTGGTGACACCAAAACAATCAAAGCAACTCAAGCTAAGATTAACACCTGGATAACAACAGAGAAACTGGTTAAGTATGAACTACATACTGCCGGTGACTTTATTGTATTCAACATTTGTAAACACAAGTAAATATTTTTATGTCCAACGCATGCTGTTATGGTGTGCAACGGACATAGTGAACTCTAATATCACGCACCATGCATATTGTGACTTTCTTTTTTTGACCTTACTCTTAGGTCGTGCACAGTTACATCTGTGTGTATTTATTTCTAACCAAAACACCTGACAATGCTAAGGGTGTCTCTTTATAGAGTTTTAGTCTGACGGCAAGCATAATTACTATGAATAAAGTAGATGGAATTTTCATGGGCGGTATTGTATTTGTTAACAACGTAGAGTTTGCTGATAGAACTATGCGTATTTTTGTTGACTTTAAGAAACCGCTTTATGAAAAAAGTGAATCTGTAAGCTTGAACAGAGATGGCTCTACTATGGTAGAGTATTTCAACACACGTGTAGATAACTCAAAAGATTTTGAGGGCTGCATTACTGTCAATTATGGCAGTGAGCTTTTTGATAAACTACTAAAATCCATGCAGGAGAACCCCTATAAATCCAAAAGAGGTTTTCCTATGGCAGGTTGGAAGTTTATCAATGAAACAGATACCTTTAAAAAGTACAACTACAAATCTCGCTCTAACTATTTGAAAGAATATTTTAGAGTGAAACCTTCAGGTCACAGTTCTGAAGAGCAGGGTAAAATTTTGCAAAGCTTTTGCAAGAAATTTCCTGAGTACATGTCTGAGTTTTGGGAGTCTTTTGATAAGGCTATTGAAGATGGCAACTTTACACCTATTGAGGAAAAATACAAGCGTTTTGTTGAACGCATGGAAAATCCAAGAGGTAAAAAGCCTTCAAGCTCTGTACCTGATTTTAACCCTTCTATGGATTTAGGTTCTAACTTAGGTACACCTGCTGTCTTATCAAAAACAGAAATCCAAAATGCAACCCTAAACAAGTTGCGCAATTATTGTGATGAACGTGGTATAAGCCACAAGTCAAGTGACACAAGAACGTCACTAAGGAAAGCCTTACGCAAGCACTATAACTATGCGTAAACTCATTCTGAGTACAGCCAGAGAGGTACACCTTGCCTCTCTGGTTTTTTTTAAAATTCCGTTGACAAACGTTGCATAGCTACAGTATTTAACTCTCATGTTACACACCGTGCATAGCTACGTATTTTATTATATAGATTAAAGAAATTCTTATATCTAACACATTGAATACCAACACTTGCATAGCTACATTTTTACACATGCAAACCAAATAATATTTTGTGACTTTTAATGAAAGTGCCAACAATTCCCGGGGTTATATCAAACATGTTCACTGATAAGCCAAATATTCTTCTGAATTGGTTGCTTTTGTTACTGTTATACAAAATTTATGTGAAAATGTGTGTGTAATTGTGTGTGAGAGACCCACATCAAGCGAATACTAGTAAAATAATAATGTTTAAAACGGCTATAATGATGCTGTATGTATATAGCTAGAGTAGTACTTGGTAGGAATTGTTGTATTATGTTATGTATATGTATGAGTGTTTCTTAATTTAGTTAACCGCAAATTCAAAAATTTTAAAAAATGACAACACTAAAAGAAGTTAATTACAGAGGTTTTGTATATGAATTGTATATACATGAAATCAACGATGAATTTTATTTTCAAACTTCATGTGATGGTATAGCAAGTAAAGGTAATCCAAAACACATTAATGGTGGCTGGGCTACATCTTGTGAAGCAATTGAAGATATGGAAAAAGCAATTGATAAGTTTTGTTCAAATACTCCAAAAACTTACAAAGAATTGGCCGATGCAATTACAAAGTCTTTAGTATGGACTGATTATGAAGAATGCTATGCAGATGAAAATATTATAAAAATATTATTTGAAGATTTTTTTATTACAGATCTGCATTTAAAATGCAAGCAATTAGAAGATGCTAAAGAGCATATAGAAAACCTTGAAAAGGAAATTAATAAACTTTTAAATAAATAAGTTATGAGTGTTGAAGAAATATATAAATTCCAAAGAAGAATTTCAATGATTAAAAGCCATATGCTATTGTGTAGACGTTCATTTAATATAAATGAAGTTATGCGCGGGCAAATACCTAATAATTTAGTGTATGTTGAATACACTAATGGTAAATATAGCCATTACTTAGATGATAAAAACTTGTATAAGTTTTTAAATTTCCTGTGTGTATATTATAAAACTAAAAGTTTATGGTACGCTATAGATTTTGATGGAACAGTGCTTGTAAGAACCGAAAAAAGAGACGGGTTTTTTAAAGAGTATAAATTTAAAGAATAATGAAAAAACTAAATGTTCAACGTAGTAGATTCTATTGTAGTAATCTATATGCTATCATCACAGATTTATCAGGCAACCATATAAAGGATTGCAAAACCAAAGGTGAGTTGGATAGCTACAAGATTACAAACAAGGGCATCTACTTAATAATAAGAGAAAAAGGTGTAGAAAAATTTATTAGCTACACTATATTAAATCACGCATCATTAAACTAAATACTATGTATCAACTATGGGTTCATGCATTCTGTGACAATGAAGGTCAGATTGATGATCTTGTATACCAGGATGTTCATAAAGAGGTAATAGACTTTATGTATAATTTTTATAGGAATAAATACCCGGATGAGAAATATTCTACCAGGTATAAAGAAGTTGAATTATTATTTTAAACATTTAAAACTTATCAATTATGTTTTTAGGAACTATCAAAAACGTGGATTACTATCACATTAACACAGGTACAGAAGCTAAGAAAATCCTTAGAGAAATATCTGAAAATCCTGTAGAGTTTGTATCTGAAGAGCACTTCAGCAAGCTTGTAGACAATGAGCATTTCAAAGCTGAATATGTTCGGTACTATAACAGCATGGGTATGTGGTTAATTTTTATTATTTCAGTGGTTCTACTACAACTGTAGTGTTTCAGAAATGAATACTGTTTAAAACAGAAAGAACTATAAATCTTTTAAAAAAATATCTTATGATTTGGCAATCTAAAAATGGTCCTATTGAAGTTAAGGACATGGAAGAAGAGCACGTAGCTCATGTATTAAACTTTCTTATGCGTAGGTATGGAGGGCATCATACCCTTGAGCTTATTCTTAAAGGAAGAGAAGTCTATATGAAAGAAGTAGAAGAAATAAAAAAGTTTAAGGAAGTAAAGTTTCATACACCTATTGAAGCTGCTTTACATGCAATGACACATCTTAATGGTGATATAGCATGCATGGATGCAGAAAACTGGCTAAATAACAATATGGATCCTGATAATTATGATCCTTATGTAGATAATAGATGGGATGATGAGCTATAATCCAGAGACAGCTAAAATTCTTGGTCAATTATTAGAGTTGCAAGAAGATATGGTAGCTACAATAGAACAAGACATCAAAGAGAGTGGGGTAAATCCTCACTCTTTTTTGTTTAATGCTGACAAGTATGTGCAGCTTATAAAAAGATATTACATCATAACAAATCTATTAGAAAAATGAATTTACTATTTATTATTCCATTCTTGTTTACAAATATACTTACCAAAACAATCGCACACAATGATAGAATTACAATTCATTGTGATGGTAGCTATATAATACAGAAAACAACATCAAAAAGAATTTTAATAGAGGTTAAGTATAGTAATGATGCGCCTGTAAGATTGCAGGAATATATAAAGAAAAGATATCAGATACAAAGCATTGAACATGGATATGTAACTGATATAATTATTAACAAACCAAAGACAAAAATTATTTATCATGGTAAAGAAGTCAAAGAGTACATTGAAGCAACTATTTATGTACCTGAAAATGTAATGGTTGAATGATTTTATTTTTTTTATTTCCAGTCTTACTTCTAGGACAACCAGTATGTTATCAATATACTGTAAACAATGATACCATATGTGAGTATTCTTATAAGTTACGTTTTACTTTTAAGGATGAGTATGTATGCGTAAGAACAGACAGTGTTGAATACTGGTACAAAGTAAATGCTGTAAGACATAAAAAAAACAAGTCCGTGTATAAGCTAAAAGAATATACACTATATAAATTGAGTGATAGAATCATTCAGAAATATTCAAGAACCAGAAAAAATTATTATTTCTATTGTGAGTAACGAAGTATTTATTGAGCTTATTTGTAAGCTTAAAAATGAAATGTCTGAAGAATTATTTAGAACAGTAATGATTCAGTTGTGTGATAATTTATATGATTCAAAGCGTGACTTTATTATGAGTATTGCTTTGGGCTTACGTAAACTTGAACACTATAAAAAAGGTCAAATTGTATTTGTAGAATTTGAACCATATAAATTACATAACGATTTATTTGATATTAATCATTGCCTTGACCACGGATATGCTGAAAAACATAATGGTAGAAACTACATTAAAGCAAAAGTCTTAGAAGACAGCAATAGTCAAGCAGTAAAAGTTTATTACATAGGCTGTGATATAAATGGCAATGAAATTATCCAAGATGATTACGTAGTACAAATAGAAAGATTTAATAATATTATCCTTTAAAAAAAATTAGACATGAAAAATTCAGTAAGAGTAACAGCAGATCAATATGGTAATGTAATCCGTCAATCTTCAAATCCTGATTACGGGTTTATAGTATTAGAACAACAAGTAGTAACTATCAGAGAGAATGGTTTTGTTGATGACCCAAGAACATTCAAGGCATTAATCAGTGGCAAGATTAGTAACCTCAAGTTTTTAGATTACTATGAAGGGAAAGAATTGCCAGGTAATATTATTGTGGTAGAATCTACTACACCATTCAATACAAAGAATCCTAATAAGCATTTGAAAATTAATCCTAAGACAGGAGAAATACTTAAGGATAAAAACAACCAAGCAATTTATAGAGATACCATATGGGATTCTACAGGATGCAGAGAAAATGTTCTTATCCCTCATGTAAGAAGTGAATATATTAGCCGCAGTGTAGATAAGAAAGTAGAAAACACTGAGAAAGAAATTACTTCTATACAAACATCTTTATTTACTGATGATGAAGACATTTTTGATACTGATGATAAAGAAATTGTTGGTGGTGGGGATTCAATTATGCTTCAAGATAAAGAAGAAGATGTAGAAGAGATTGTAATTCCAGAAGTGATTGTTGAAGAGCACACTGAAGAAGAAGTTGAAGAAGAAGATGAAGAGGAGGAATATGAAGAAGAACTTATTGAGGTAGAAGATGATGAGGAAGAATTTCTATTTGAAATATAAAAAACTAAAAGGGTAGCTGTCAGGGCTACCCTTCTATTTCCATAACCAAAAAATATCTATACTTATGTTTAACAAAGATCAAAAAAACCAGATTCAAAAACAAATTTCAATAAAAGAATTATCTAAAAGAGAAGAAAGATATACTTACTATGGGCTAATGTCTACATATCAACTGTATGGCATAAAAGATTTTGATTACATGTTACTAAATCAAAAACAACACAAGCTATTTAAGACTGTGTTGCACGGCTATGGTGCTTACACCAAACAACAAGTCAGTAATATGCCCTATAAAAAACGTAAAAAGATTGCATACTTGTGGAGTAAAGGTCAAGATGTAATCAATAGATTTAAGCAAGAGGTGTCTGCTAAATATGCTAATGAAATATTTAGTATGTTTAAAATGAAGTATGTAAAATGCATACTTGATATACCAGCAGAAGAAACAAGTAAAGATTTATTGAATGACTGTTCATTTAAAGATCTTGGTATTGAGTATGAAGACATTGTTCTTTTGTTTCTTAAGCACAAACTTTTACCTGAAAATTTCTTTAACATAAAGTAACTATCTGACGTAGAATAATATAAAACATGAATAACAACACAAAAAAACTGAGACCGGTAGGATGTATACTGTTCTTGGTTTTTTTTGTGTTACCTATAAAAACATTTTATATTTGTATGTTCATGTATTATTTTATTTGGATTATTATAAACTTTTATACTGTTAGGAATGGACAATACTAAGAATCTGCTAATGAAGTTACACCGTGTTGAAAAATATTTAGGTCTGCCTTTAACAATAGGTAAGCATACTAGAGAACAGTTAGAAAAAAAATTAAAAGACATCAGAAAAAAATATGATGTTATCATTTAAATATGTGATTATGAAAAAAGATATTAAGCATTACATAGTATTTTATATATGCATAGCTCTTTTAATAGGAGCTATTTTTGTTTTACTACAACAGAGAAATAATTTAGTACAGCCAGTAGAAAAGAAAGCTAAAGCTGTAGCTATTAAGTACACATACAACAAAGAGGCATTGCATAAAGATGAATTTGTATCTGATGTATATGCTGGTAGGTATGATCAGGTAAAAAATGCTGAATACAATTCTTTAGGATTACCCAAAGGAAGATATTGGATGACTTCTAGTGAGTGGCATGGAAAACATATAAAAAAAATGCCTATCAATAATGCCAAAAAAAGAATGTTGCTCACAAGATTTAAAACTTGGAAACAGTTGCACATAAAAACATTTATAGATGAGATGTTAAAGGCAGCTGTTAAAGAGCATGAAACATTTCCAGAAATACCACCAAGTCTTATTGTAGCACAAGCAATATTAGAGACAAACTTTGGTCTTAGCAAGCTTGCTATTGTAGGTAACAATTACTTTGGTCACAAGTACAGAGGGTCTAATCCTGATGCATATCTTGTAGCCGCTGATGATAGTCCTAAAGATAGGTTTACTAAATACAAATCTACCTGGTATAGCCTCAGACACCACACAAGAAATGTTCTTATGAGATTATACTATGCTAGATGTAATGGTAGTAACGATCTAAACTCTTGGCTAAATGCATTATGTGGTGCAATTACAGCTGAAGAATCTAAAAAATTTGTAGATGCAGGTAACTATGTATATGCAACATCATGCATGACAGAAACATGCTACTCACATAAACTAAAAAATATTATTCAAGACTACAACTTAGATATATTTGATGAAATACGTAAGTAAATACAAGATTACAACAAAAAAATATAAATCTAAATTAGAAAGTGAAACTATAACAGACAGCAAAAAAAGCTATGGATTTATAAAAAAGTTTTGGCATAAAGACATAAATATATATGAATCTTTTTTTATTTTATTAATGAATCAAGCTAATGAAACTATGGCCTATGCAAAAATAAGTCAAGGTGGTGTTGCTGGTACTATTGTAGACGTAAAGATAGTAGCTAAATATGCTGTAGATTGCCTTGCTTCAAGTGTTATTCTAGCACACAACCATCCAAGTGGTAATCCTAATCCAAGCAAAGCTGATATAGCTATAACAAAAAAAATTAAGGAGGGTCTTAAGTTACTTGACATACAAGTGCTTGATCATCTTATATTATTTGAAGGTGGTTACACATCATTAGCTGACGAAAACTTAATGTAATATGACACTATACAAATTTTATTATCCCACTGATAAACCAAATGTTTCTATTAAGTTTACTATAGACTTTAATAAAGATACATATCATTGGGCAACCGGTAAGTCTAAAGAAAAAGGATATCAACTTACAGCAACACCTGTAAAAAGAGAAGGTGTGTATGAAAAGTTTGAAGCTTTTTCAGGTTTCTATAAAGTAATATATCCTATAGGTAGACAATCAAAAAAAAGATTGCAAGAAGCAGTATCAAAGTTTCATACTGATATAGAAAAGTATTTAGATTATTTTAGAAATGCAGGATATAAAATAGAAAAGCATGAAGAAAATATCAATGGTCAAAAAACCTTGTTTTAATAGATGAGTGCATATAAAAAATTAAGAATTAAATTCCTTACTGATAGAATGTGTGAAGCTAAAATATATAACTGCACACTAAAAGCTACAGATGTTCATCATAAAAAAGGAAGAATAGGTGACAATATGTTAGACACTACACACTGGTTAGCTGTATGTAGGTCTTGCCATAATTGGATTGAAAATAACCCGGGGGAATCTAAAGAATTAGGCTTCTCCACAAACAGATTAGAATGATAAATCACAATGAAAACAAATTTACTGATGCTATTGATATGAATGATCAAGAATATAAAGCATTAGAAAAGAAAATGAAAGATCTTATTCACAAAACACATAATAAAGACATGCGACTGTCAAATGTATATGATGAGATTCAGAAAACATTTTCATATAAAGAGTTAGTATTCTGTACAACGCAGCACTTATACTATCTATATAAAGAGAATACAAAATCTACTGAAAAAGATTTTATCAAAGACTTGTTAGACCTTCTTAAAGATTTGTAATGCATTTAAAAAACATGGTGCAAAATGAAGCACTTATAGAAATAGAAAAGCATAAGCAATGTGGCGTAGCTATATCAATGGGTGTAGGTAAAACCCGGCTTGGCTTAAAATATATTTATACAAAAGGCAAAAATCTTATTGTTGTTCCTAAAAAATCTATCATTGATTCCTGGCGTGATGAAATGGTAAAGATAAATATAGATATAGAACTTGAGTTTGTAACTTATAGATCTCTAAACAAAAAGAATCCTGATGATTATGATGTTGTGGTACTTGATGAGTGTCACAACCTAAAGATGAATCACATGGAGTTTCTTGAGCCGTATAGTGGACATATACTTGGCATGACTGGTACACCTCCTACAAAAAACATAGGGGAAAAGTATTACATGGTCAACAAGTACTGTCCTATAGTCTATACATTCTCAGTTGATGACGCTACATCTGTAAAAATATTGAACGACTATATAATTTATGTTCACATGATTGAGCTATCTGATAAGAAAGATCTTAGGAAAAATAAAAAGGATGGCAATCATTGGTTTACCTCAGAGAGTAAAGACTACCAGTGGATGTGTGGAAAAATTAATTCTTCTTATAGCCACAAACAAAAACAGTTTGCCAGGATTATGAGAATGAAATCCATGATGGAATACAAAAGCAAAGAAGCCTACACAAAAAAACTTCTTGGCAATATAAATTCCAAGTGTATAATATTTGCTAACACGGTAAAGCAAGCAGACAGATTGTCAAGCCACAGTTACCATAGCAAAAACAATATGTCTAAAGAAAACTTAGAAATGTTTTCTGATGGTAGAATCAATACCCTTAGTTGTGTACTTCAGCTAAGTGAAGGTGTTAACATTCCTAATTTAAAACAAGGGATTATATTACATGCATATGGAAATGAAAGAAAGTCTGCACAAAGAATTGGCAGGCTGCTAAGACTTAATCCAGAAGATACCTCTGTGTGCCATATATTGTGCTATAAAGACACAATAGATGAAACTTGGGTGTCTAATGCACTAGAAGAATTTGATCAAACTAAAATAAGATATATCAATGGGTAGAATGAAAGATAAATTTATGCAACTAAGAGAAGAGGGTGTTATTAATTATACACCATATAGAAATGATATGTTTACCAAGGATGAGAATGATATCCTTTCATCTTTTATAGAGACATCTTTAAGAGATCTTGAAATAATGTTGAAGCACCAAATGCCTGGTGAACATGATGAACCTAGTCAACTAACAATAGACTATGTAAATAGCAGAAAGAAACAACTAAATAATTTATTAATTAAAATTGAAAAACTAACAAGATGACATTACTAAATGGGTTTGAAGCACACTTGATTAAAATTGGATTAGCTGCTGTATCTGCACAAATGAAAAAAGAAATACAGGAAGCTAAAAAGTTAGGTAGAAATCATATTATGACAGAAGGTTTTGTTGATATGACTATAGATGAATTAAGAAAAAAAATTAAAACATTAACAATAAAAAAAGATGAAAAATAAAACAACAGCAATGCTGCTCACACTACTTGGCTTATTAGGTATAGCCGGACTACAGTATCTCTATCTTGGCAAGCCGCTAAAGTTTGTGCTTTGGCTACTTACCCTGGGTATATTTGGTATAGGTACATTGATAGATATCTTTACCATATCAGCATCTGTAGATGCATATAACACACAGGTACAACTAAATGCAATTGTTAATAAAAAAAGAAAAGATGAGTAAAGAAGATGAGAATTATATAGTATTTGCAGTGGACTCCAATGCTATGATACAAGAATCATTAATACAGAAAAGTAACCCTTTGACAAAAGAAAGAGCCATTAAGTTTGCAGAAAGACTAAAAGATTATGATAATTTGTTCTGTGTAACTATAATGAAAAAAGTTAGTCAAAAAGAATTAAATCAAAACAAAGATGAAGGATAACTTTAGTATATCAGCCAAGATTGTAAATGGTAAGCTAGAGTTTGCAAGCAAGTATGCTGAGAACAGATACAATAAATTCCTATCTAAGTTTCCTGATGGTTCTATGATAGAAATGTTTGTATCTGTTCACAATGAAAAGGGTAGCCTTGCACAAATTGCTAAAGCTCATGCTATGATTAGAGAGCTTGCATATGATATTGGCTATACATTTGATGAGATGAAACTCCAAGTCAAAAGACATGCAGGACTCTGTATAGTAAAAGACAAAACTGAATACTGCAAATCATTTGGGGATTGCAACAGGCAAGAAATGGATATTGTTATTAAAGCCTGTATAGAACTTGGAGACTTTAATGGTCTTAATCTGAGGTAAATGATTTTGTAACCTCATGCAACTCTTTTAATTTTTCATTAAGCTCATTAACTTTATTAGGATCTCTTTGTAAAAACAAATGAGCCGCTTCTTTTGCCTTATTATGTACAGCATCTTCTATCTCTATCTTCTTGGCAACACCTTGCTCTAAAGCTAGTGATCTAAGGTTCTGTACTAAGGCAACAAGAATATATATATGAGACTGTATACCTTCAAACTTTATATCTGTTTCACCTGCAGCTACTAAGTTTATTTTTTTATAAGTCTCTGTAACTTCTTTATGGTCCTTACATTCTGATAAATAATGTATCAAAAGATTCTGTAGTGCTTCAAGCATACCTACACTTACTGATATATCTTTTATCACACCGTTAGGATCTAATACAACTGTTGTTTTCTTTTCCATACTATAAACTTTTATTATGGTAAATATAAATTATTTAAATATCAAACAGAAATTATCTGATAAGATATTTGAAACAGGCTGGAACTTTGTAGAAGATTATCTATTCACTGATGAGTTCCAAAAAACTTTAGAGTATCTTGTTAATGATGTTAACAATGGTAACAGATTTACACCGCAGATAAAAAATATTCTAAAGCCATTTGAAGAATGTCACTTTGATAATACCAAAGTAATAATTGTAGGACAAGATCCATATCCAAACATTGTATTCAAAAACAATAAAGGGTATAATGCAGCTGACGGTTTAGCATTCAGTTGCTCTATAACTAAACAAGAACAATCATCTCTATCAAAAATGTTTGATGTATTACAAAAAAGTAATTCAGATTACAATAGAGATCCTGACTTAACAAGGTGGGCTAACCAGGGTGTTCTACTTATTAACACTGCTCTAACAACTAAAATAAATAACGTTGGAGCACACTATCATATATGGAAAGATTTTATTGTCAAACTAATAAAGCATATTGATAAAGAAATGGATGATGTATTGTTTGTTTTTATGGGTAGAAAAGCTGAGAAGTTTGCACAACTACTTGCTAATCAGAAATATATATACTGTCCACATCCTGCATCTGCTGCTTATAATAACACTGATTGGAATTGTGATGATGTGTTCAATAAAATTAATTATAAACTAAATAAGTTTAATAAAGATTCTATATTGTGGTAATTTTTTATTATATTTACTAGGCAAAACTATAAGCTATGTGGGAATTTTTTAGAAAGATACAATCATATAGAATCACCCCTAATGAATGCCTATTCTTATTCTCAATAAGAGAAAGAATAACTGTCAAGTACTTAGATGGCAATGAAGCTGTGAACTTGGTTATAAAAAAACATATTAAGTCTGATGACAATGGTAGAATAATCCTAACTGAAAGTGGAGAAAAGATAGTAAATGAGTTAGAAAAATACTATGGTCACAGAACTAAAAAGTCTAACAAGAAAGTAATGGGTAGTCAGTTTGAAAGTATGATAACAAAATACAGAGAACTGTTTCCTAAAAAAAAACTACCGTCCGGAAAGTTAGCACGTAATAACATAAAGACATTAACAGAAAATTTTAAATGGTTCTTTGGCACCTATGATTATTCATGGGATGAAATCTTAAAAGCAACAGAAAGATATATCAAAGAGTATAGAGAAAAAGATTGGCAGTACATGAAGACCAGTCAGTATTTTATAAGCAAGCAAGATAAGCATAAGATAAAAATATCAGAGCTTGCTGATTACTGTGATATGATTAGAGATGGAATAGAAGATATAGATAATCACTTTAAAGATACAGTTGTATGATGAAGTATATTATAACATATGAGTTCAATGATTGTATAAAAGAAAAATCATTTAGCAATTGGTATGAAGCTATGAAATCTTACTGCCATATATCATCAACAAAAATTTATAAGAACATAAAAACAAACTTAAAAATTGATAACTTAATATTGGAAGCTGTAGAATATAACATGCAGCTTGAATACAACTTAAATAATGCAGAGAAAACATGAATGGCAAAGCCAGCATGTTGATTACAATGAAGCATTAAAGTACATGAAGAGAAGGCAAGAAGGTACTGAGAAAAGTATATACACTCCTTGGCCTAAATTCAATGATGCAGCATTAGATGGCCTTGAATGGAATACTACAACTATCATAGGTGGTAGACCAGGTGCAGGTAAAACTCTCATAAAAGATCAGATAATTAGAGAATCTTTTGTACTCAATCCAGATGATAATTTTAGAGTTTTAGAATTTAACTATGAAATGGTAGGTAAAACATCTGCCATAAGAGAGTTCTCATCTATTACTGGTAAGACATATAAAGAATTATGTAGTGCCGGCAGCACATTAAAATCTTCTACCTTTAATGAATGCTATCAATATGCAAAGCAACGGGTTAATTACCCTATAGACAAAGTCAATAGACCTATGACTATCAATCAAATGAGAGAACAGATTGATATGTATATGGAATACCATAAAGGCACTAAGACTATAATTACATTAGATCATACATTGCTTGTAAAGAAAGCTCCTTATCATGGCAATAGCGCACAGTCAATGCTATTTGAGTTGGGAGAATTTTTTACTGAATGTAAAAGAACATACCCTTGTTTATTCTTAATCTTGTCACAGCTTAACAGAAATATAGACAACCCTGATAGAGCTGTTAATGGCAAGTATGGCAACTATATTTTAGAGTCAGATATATTTGGATCAGATGCTATGCTACAACACGCTGACATGTTAGTGGGTATCAACAGACCAGCCAAACAAAAAATTAAATATTATGGTCCAGATAAATATATAATTAAAGATGACAGAACATTGGTATTTCATTTTCTAAAAGCTAGGAATGGTAATGTTAGAATGTCCTTTTTCAAAGCAGAATTTGAAAACATGAGGGTTTCTGAGATGGCTACTCCTGCTACACACAATTATTAATATGATTAACACAAAGCAAATGACTCCTGAAAGGAGAAAAGAATTAATTGAAGATCTAAGAAAGGAACACCAACCTTACTTTGATAAGATTGGAAAGTCCAATGCTATCTTTCTACCTAAGATGGCCTATAAACCAAGTGGTAAAGATGATATACATATATCATTCTTTGAATCAGAATTGAAAAAAGAATGTGACATATACACAGAGTTTGTTGATATACAATATAATCCTGAAGATCCTAAAAGAACATTGTATCTTGTTAGGTACAATCCTTTTTGGCAGGAAGAATATGAAATTATCAAAAGCAAATCTGGATATGAAAGACACTTTATTCCTGTAAAAGAAATCAAAGTTATTAATGACATGAGTGACAGGTTGAGATACAAACCTGTTGAAACTGCTATAAATACAGAACCAGTAGCGGCTATAGAAACAAATAATAATATGGATAATCTAATCAAAGTATTAGAAGATATTAATTACTCACTACAAACATTAACTCACATAATAAGAAATAAATAATGGCACAATCAACATTAATTATTGGTAATTCAGGTTCAGGTAAGTCAACATCATTTAGAAATCTAGACCCTAAAGAAACATTTATTATTAACCCAGCAAGTAAATCTTTACCATTTAAAGGGTGGAAAAAGAAATACACATTGCTATCTAAAGAAAATCTTAAAGGCAATATGAGTACTGTAAATAGTGCTCAGGGTATTATAAAATGCATGCAGCATGTTTCAGATAAAATGCCACATATTAAAATACTTATTATAGATGACTTTCAATTCATGTCTTCATTTGAGTACTTTGAAAGAGCAAATGAAAAAGGTTATGATAAGTTTACACAGATAGCTACCAACCTTGCTTCAGTAGCAAAGCTGCCAATCAATCTTAGAGATGACCTATATGTATTCTTTATGACTCATTCAGAAGAAATAGATATCAATGGTGTTAAGTTTGTAAAAGCTAAAACAGTTGGTAAAATGATAGATAATTCCTTAACTTTAGAAGGTCTTTTCTCTACAGTATTATTTTGCACTAATAAAAAACTAGAAGACGGAACTATAGAATATGGTTTCTCTACACAAACAGATGGTGCTAACACATGCAAATCTCCTATGGGTATGTTTGATGATTCATTTATTCCTAATGATATCAAATATGTTTTAGATTGCATGATTGAATATGAAAATGATTAACAAACTTTTTAAATTATAATTTATGTTTAACACAAAAAATATCAAATCAGATGGTGGTAATGCAAGACCAGTAATAGAAGCCGGCAACCACAAAATTAAAATTAACTCTATAAGCTTTGATCAAACACCATATGATAAAGAAGCCTATAAAATTGTATTGCATGTAGAGACTGAACCTATTGGAGGTGGCTTCCAGGGTTTTCTTGTAGACAAAAATAATCCAAATGGTCCAAGATATGAAGGTCAAGTAGGTAGAGTAAGATTTCAGCAGTATGATTACAAAGACACTGTACTACCTTCAGGTATAGAAATTAAAAGGGATCAATCTGTATTAAAGTCTATGGTATTCCTTGCAGAAACACTAGGCATTAGAGATGAACTTGATAGTGTAGAAGCTACAACTCTATTTGAATTTATGAATGCATGCAACCAGTTGTTCTCTAATTCTAAATTCTTTAATGCATGCGTATGTGGTAGAGAGTGGGAAAATAGAGAAGGTTATGTAAACTTAGATTTATTTTTAGCAAGAAGAAATAAATCTGAAGTTCAGATAGAATCTTGTGATGTTGAAAATTCAAGACTTATAAAGTTTGATGCCGAGAAGCACATAATAAAGTTAAAAAAGAAGTCAGTAACAAGCTTTGAATCAGCTGATAAATTTACTGGTGATGATTTTGATTTATAATTTTTAGTGTTTGTTAATGGGGTGGCTTCGGCTGCCCCTCTTTTATTATGTTCAATACAAAAAATAAAG
>Ga0208898_1000948_pt1 | contig 20599 bp, 30 predicted proteins | sample VirMetDEL_Mar_4_FD_184513 | JGI IMG/M metagenome (GOLD analysis project Ga0208898, IMG submission 184513) | Aqueous microbial communities from the Delaware River and Bay under freshwater to marine salinity gradient to study organic matter... | ecosystem: Environmental > Aquatic > Marine >...
GCTAAAAGATCCTACTGTAATAAGATCCTTAGCACATCTCTTATATATATCTTCTAAGCTTTCTCCTTTATTGTTTATACTAGTAACATAATCTCTTAGTCTAGCATCAGTATCTAAATCAATAGCTTCACCATTCCTCTCGAAAGTTAACCCCTCTCCACAAGTGAATACTAATTTAGATTCTAATATAGCATTATGAACACTAGATCTTTTAGCTCTTTTGGCTAGATCATTAGGGAAGATATTATTATCATCCTTAAAATATTGAACCCAATCCCCTACGAAATCTTTATCCTTATCAGTTTCTCTTGGAGCTACTGGATCAGCAATTTTTGCAACTATACCAGATTTAATTCTATTAGGTTTGATTGTGTTTCTATTCTTAGCCATAAGTAAAGATATGAAATTAAAGGGAGATCATAAGACCTCCCTAAAATGTATTTATTGCTCAAATTTAGTAGCATCAGTTGTATCCCCAGTAAACTCTCTAGGCAACTCAGCCATTTGACCTTCGAAAGCAATAGTATAACCACTCTCATCTTGTAACCCTTTTCCAGTTACAGAAGAAACAGTTACAATCATTGCTCCAGAATGCTCTAAAAATTCATCATAACCGTAAACGAAAAACTTCTGATTGAAGTCCTCTGCAACTACGATTACTTTACAAGTATTAAATAACTCTTGTAATACTTTTGCTTTAACTTTCTCTTGCTTAGGAACTTTGAAATCCCCAGAGATAGCTAATACTTTACTACCATTCTCAGCACTTGCTTCTGTGTTAAAGTCTCCAGTGAATGAGTCAAACTCAAACTTATAAAACTTAACAGCAGTAGAAGTCATTGTAACAGCAGTATAATCATGATCAGATCCAGCAGTGAATCCAGAAGTAGTATCTACATTATCTCTTTCAGTAATCCAAAGAGTTTTGATACCTCCTCTTCTGTTCTCATCAGTACATCCGATATTAATTCCAGTTGATAAAGCCATTTTATATAAATTAAACTTTTTTAAAAATAAGGGAGGAAATTAATCCTCCCTCTTAAATATTCTAGTATCCGAAAGCAATTAGCTCAGGATGTACAATTTGTGTTCCTAACATGAACTTAGCAGATAAGTAATACTTCTCATCTTTCTTCTCATACCAGAACATAACTTCGCTCTCAGGATTAGTAACGTCAGAAGCAATTACTAAATTTTGAGGGATAGTTAATACGATAGCATTTGGAGAAACAACTCCATCTTGAGGATTAGAAGTATCAGCTAAAGCACCAGTCCAAGTATATTCTTTAACTAACTCAATTCCTCTAAAAGTTAATCCCATTTGCTCACCTCTCATAACTCTTTCGATTCCAGCAGAAGCTCCAGTATTCTCTAAAGAAGTTAATAAGTTATTGTAAACAGAAGGAGATACATAGAATCTCTTTTGAGAATCTGGAATAGACTCTAACTCTGCACCTTGATTAGCGTAGATGTTTCTTAAAGCTGTTAAAGCTCCATCAGAATCTAAAACCTCAGCAGTTTCATGAGTACTCATTGTTTCAATATGAGCTAAAGAAGCAGTAGATGCTAAGATAACTTCAAAGAATCCATCTAAAATACCATAGAAAGCATCAGCATCAGCATCTTTACCATTCCAAGCTAATTTAGGAATATCTTCTCTCATAGAGTTTACAACCATGTTTCTAATGATTTCCTCTAATACAGTTCCAGTTAAGTCATTTCTTGAAACTCCAGATTTTCTTAACTCAGCGAAGATAGTAGAATCAAACTCTGATTCGCACATCTCAACTTGTAACTTAACCTTCTTAGGAGTTACTGTTCTGTCATTTAAAGCAACTGAACCAGCCGCAGAGAATCCGCATCCAGTATCAGCTCTTAATACTTTCTGTAACTTTGAAGGAATGTAAACGTTAGCACTTGTCTTAACGTTATCTAAAATTTGATACTCAGCGAAAGGATTAATTCCTTCTACTTGAGGAGCATAAAAAATAGGCTCTAATATTTCTCTACCACCGTAAGTATGAGAAATTCCATTTGTAATTACGTTTGCCATTGTAATCTAATTTTCTTTTTTTAAAATTTAAAATTTGAATTTAGAAGCCAATACATCTAAATTATGAGCTTCCGCAGCTTTTGGAGTTTCTACATTTGCAGTCTCTTCAGCTTTAGGAGTCTCTACTTTGTCGGCTTTCGCCTTTGCTAACTCAGCTTCTAACTCAGTAACCTTAGCATTAAGAGTTTCTACCTCAGCAATCTTAGCAGAAATCTCTTCTACTTTTGCGTTGATATCATCCTCTTTTTGGCTTAACTCGTACTTATACTCAGTCTCAAGTTCTGCCTTAGCTTTAGCTACTAATTCCTCAGCATCTGCCTTAGCAATCGTTTCTACTTTCTCTTCTTCGTTCTTTCCAAACATAGCAGAGATAGTATTACTAAGCTCTTCGAACTTAGCATTAATCGTTTCTAAAATCGTCTTTTCAGCCATTTCATTTGTGTTTTTAATATTAAAATTCGCATTAGGTAACTGCTTAGAATCAATCTTAGCATATACCGCATCTAAAGACTTAGCAGAAATCTCACTAGCACTAGTAATCTTATCTACAAAACCTTTTTCTTTAGCTTCCTCTGGAGACATCCATCTTTCTTCTGCCATTAGTTTTCTAATAGCCTCATCGGACATTCCAGTTTTAGCTTTATATATTCTTACTTGTATATCATCTACTGTATCTAATTGCTCAGCTGTATCTCTCATCTCCTCAGCATTACCCATCTCCATAGTCCATGAGTTATGGATTAAGAATAAAGCATTCTCACTCATCTCTACAACATCAGCTCCCATAGAAATTAAAGTACCAGCACTAGCAGTAAATCCAGTTACTCTAGCTGTTACCTTACCTTTAAAAGACTTTAAGAAATCGTGGATCTGAAAAGCTTGATTTGTATCTCCACCTAAACTAGATATATTAACTCTTAATCTTGTAGCTCCTAAACTTTGAACTTCAGAGATAAATTCATCAGCGTAAACGCCAAATCCACCAATCTCTCCAAATATATTCACCTCTCCTAGACCAGCGTTAAAATTTGAATTAAACCATTTATCCATAACGTAATTATACTAACTATAGATAAATAAGTATATACTAAAAATTATCCTATTTTAAGAATCTTACCTCTGATTGCTTTCTCTGAAAATGAGTTATAACTTTATTTATTTGAGAATCAGATAGATCGTACTTTTCCTCCATCTGAATGCAGAATTTAACTCTTGAGTTTCCCCATTCGTAATAGTCCTGAACGATCATATAATTCCTTAACTTGGATGTAGGAATGATCTGGTTTTTTATACAGTAAGCAATTATATCTTCTAGGCTAGTTACATCTGTATTAGATTTTAGCCTTTCAATAAACTCATGAACTATTGACATTGTTATAGGTCTATCTGCCATTATACCTTAGATTTAAACCATTTAACTACGTTAATCCTATCTCCTCTACAACTAAAACAAGGATTCTCTCTAGGATTTAATTCTTTATAAAGCTCAAATAACCTAGATAATACTTCTTGATTAGGTCTAAGATTACTACCTAGGTTATTAAGTAAATCATTTAATTCATTTATATGATCTTCTATTCTTCCCATAGTTCTTTAGGACATTTGCTATACTTAAAAGCTGTCTTATTTTTTATTGGACATTTACAGATATCGCATTGAGGGACATTAGATAGACGAATTTTAAGTAATTTGAAATCATCCTTTTTATATGGACATAAATCACAACTAATTCTCCTACTAATTCTAACCTCTAAAGGAGCTTTTTCTTGCAATATAGCAAAAAAGAAATTATAGATTGAATTAAATACTTGCTTCATTCTGTATATTATTTACTTTGTTTATTTGATCTGCTGTGTCAGTTACCACATTGGTAACCTTTAAATTACCCTTAACAGCTTCTCCTATTCTATTTACTATATCATCAGATATGGTAGAATTAATACTTGTTATTGAAGATAATGGATTAGATCCTAAATTTCCTAAACTAGATAATCTAGCATCATTAATTAATCCACCTTCTGCAAATTTCCTACCTCCTCCAGCTACATTCAAAGCAGAAAGAATAGGTTTAAACATTGAAGTTGATCTCTTATTAATAACAGCTTCTCCTCCTTCTAATTCATTAACTTGTCCACCAACAGCAAATTTAACACCACCATTAGCATGAGAAGGACCATTAACCATACCACCTTGCTCAAATTTACTAACCTTAGCCTTAACAGCAGAAAATGAAGCATTAACTAACCCAGTTAAAATAGCAGCTCTAGCTAAACCACTAGCACCGAACGTAGCAACAGAATCAGCTTGAGCTAGAGATTGTGCCGTAATCTCTGCTAGTTTAATATTAATTAACCTTTGAGCTGTATCTAATGCACTTAATATAACAGTCTTACCTAAGTTTTTAAGAGTTAATTCTTGATCTGCTGCAAAACCTACAAAAGATTCCGTTAAAGTTTCTAAGCTACTAGATAAAACCTCATTCCTTTTTTGTGCTAATTCCTCCTCAGAAGATAATCCCTCTAATCTTAATCCATCAATTTGATTTTGGTATTGTTGTTCAATTAATAATCTTTGATTAGCAGTAAGTTCATCATTCTTTAATTTAATATCTCTCTCAGCTTCTAATGCTTCTCTAATTAAATCAAGATCATTCTGTGCTGTCTCTTGTATTAGTTGTGTCCTAGCTTCTGCATCAGAAACCTCTTTCTTATATTCATCATCAGCTATCTTCTCTCTGTTTTTAGCCTCATCCTCTTTTGTTTTAGTTACAGATTTTTCTAAATCAATTTCAGCTTCTGCTAAATCTAGGTTAGCTGTTTTTCTATCTCTAACTATCTCCAGTAATCTTTTAGTAAGTATTTCAGATAACCCTAGTCTTTTTGCTTTCTCATTTAATAATTTAGCATCACTAGTATTAATTAAATCATTAGCATCAATGTTTTCTTTTGTTGCTGTTTGTAATACCTTAATTTGCTCATTAAAAGATATATCAGAAAGCCTTTTAGTTTCAGCTAATAAAGCTCTTCTCTCTTCCTCTGTTCTAGTCTCATCAGCTATTATTCTTTCATTAATTGTCTTTTGGTTATCAAAACCATCAATTAAGAAGTCTAAATCTTGTTCTAATTGGTCCTGCTTTAACTGTCTTCTAGTTTTAGCAATATTAGCTTCTGTTATTTGAAGATCTATAAAAGCTTGTTTCTGTTTTGCTACAACCTCTAATTCAGCATCTCTAGCTTCTTCAACTCCCTTACCAGTTGTTATAGCTTGAGCCAATCTAGCTTGAGCTAATTCCCTTTCTTTCTGACCTTGTTCTACATTTAATCTAGCTCTTTCTCTTTGTGCTAGAAGTAATTTATTTAAGGCATCCTCTTGATCTTTAAAGCCAGTAGTAGCATCCTCAGAAGCTATCTCTAATAATGAAATCTGAGCTTCTATATCTTGGTTATTTAATTTAATAGCTCTATTAAGGGATCTCATTCTAATCTCTATCTCTGCAATTCTTACAGATCTTTCTATTGAGTTTTCTATTGTATCTCCAAACTCTCCAATACTTTCAACAAATTCATCAGTAGCTTTTTTTGGATCACTCCAAACATTTACCAAGAATCTTCCTAGATCGTTGAAGGTTTTTAAAACAGCATCAACAGCACCACCTAAAACAGCCATAGCTTTACTTAACTTATCTGATCCCTCAGTAGTAGAAGATAAATAAGATACAACAGATCCTAAAGCTACTACAATAGCTCCAATTCCAGTAGAAATTAAAGCCAATTTAAGAACCTTCATAGCCTTAGACAATAACGTAGTAGATGAAGCAGCAACTTGATTAGACTTAGACATCCCTTGAATAGCTCCAGTAGTAGTATGAAATATCTTTGTAGCTCTTTCATAGAAATTACCAACAGCTTGAATCTTATCTCCTAATATTCCGGTATTAGCAAAAGCTTCTTTTATGGAATCTGAATAATTACCTACATTCCTAAAGTTATCTCCTATTTCTTTATCAAACTTCTTTAGTTGCTCTGTATTCTCTGCTATCTGTTTTTTTAACTCATTAGCTTCCTCATTGGTTTCATCAAAAGCATTAGGTAAATTTTTTAATCTTTGTCTTAATAGATTAGTCTGAGTTACAAGATCGTTATAAGATCCAGATAAACCATTAGCAACTTTCCTACCATCTAGGAAGCTCTTTCTTAGTTTAGCTTGTTCCTTTGTTACTTGCTGTTGTTTTACCTTTAGATTAGCTAATCCTTTAGCTAGTTCATCCTCTGATATTCTACCCTCCTTAGCTTCTTTCCTGAGTTTCTTCCTTTCATTAGCAAAGCTAATCATATCCTTTTCTAATCCTTCTATCTGCTTAGAAACCTCATCTGTTCCTAAAGCTTCAATCTTAAAACTTATTTTTCTCTCTGCCATTATTCCTTACTTAAATATACTTTATCATATTGTCCATCTACCTCAGTAATTACATTAACCAAATTACCGTTACTATCCTCCATATAAGTCTCTCCTCCATAAATTTGAACTCTTTGAGTATTAGTAACAGATATTGCTGTTAATCTTTCCTCATCAGAAGTTCCTGCTCCTATACTTAATTTATCAGTAGTAGAAGGAGTATTATATGTTCCTAAAGCTGTTTGACCATTTCCAACAGCAACAACTCCAGTACCCATAGCAATATTTCCAGAGAAAGGAGTAGCCTCATTTTTAGATCCATTGTTTAAAACAAAACTATCTTTATGTCTATCTGTTCCTAACTCTATATTAGCCTCAAATTCTGCTCCAGTATCATCCTTAAAAAATTCCGTTGACTTGGAAACCCTATCATTATAATTAACTACGTATTTATCAGATGTACTACTATTTGTAGAACTTGCTTCCCATGCATTCCTATCAGCTATTGTTAGATCTTCTGGTATTTGTCTTCTACCACCTCCCAACTTTACTACATCTCCTTTAAATTTATCTTTAGTTATTATTGGAGAAGTATTAACTATCTTCGTTAAAGTAACTCCAGTACTTCCTAGCACACTTGGCTTATAATCATTTATTGAATTAATAACATAATAACCAGCTATTTGAGAAGGAGCTGATAAATATATAGGCTTAGATAAGTCTAAAGTTTGAATGTCTTCCTTAGTTAGATTAAACCTAACAGAAACATTAACTCCCTCATTCATTAAGCCTAATGTTCCTTGATAATACTTATCTATTAATCCATTATTTCCTTCAAAGTGTAGATGCTCTTGGTCTAAGCTAGTTCCTTCTACTGTATCCGTAAAATAACCAGTAGGTAATTTTTGTTCAGGACTTATATCAATATCGTATATTGAAGTTCCAGCAGTTTGGTCAAAAAGCCACCGAATAGTATTACCATCAGAATCAGTTTGCACAACATAATCATAATACAATATTCTAGGATTAAAATTATAAGTAGGAGTTGAAGGCTGCCCATCTACTCCTATCTTGTTCCATAAACAAGGGATAATATGTTTTTCCTCATCAGAAAGATTCTCTCCATCAGTTAGCTGAACTCTATTATGTAAAGTTCCAGAGAATAAAGGATTTACAAATACTGTCTCTCCTTGAGGGAATCTATCACTTAAATCAACTTCTCCAGCTCCTAAACTATTCTCTTTAGCTTCGTTAAACCTACTTACTAACTTATCAGCATTATCTTCCTTATATTCGAATCTAATAGATTTGTTATAAGAATCTATGTAGTTAATATTAAATCCATTACTTAGGTCTAATTTGCTAGTCCAGTCTAAAGATTGAGAAGTAGCTTTATAAAAGTCATCTCTCGGCTCTATTCTTATTTCTCTGGACCATTCATCAGTATCTACATATAAGTTAAATATATGAGATAACCCTTTAAAGTAATCACTTAACTTAATATCTGGTAAAGTATTAGCTATATTAATAGTATGTCCTACTACTACGCTTTCTTTTTTTGTAGCTAATACTACTACATTACTAATTTCTAAATCATATTTAAACTTCTGTTCTCCACTATATTCAGTCCTCCATCTAAAGCTAATCCTCTTATAATCTCCAGAATCAATATTTGATTTACTAACATTATCAACAGTAAATTCAATAGTTTTACTTTTATTTGTTTTACTTGGAGTGAAACTTGCTCCTCCTAATCTAACCAGGTTATTATCACTAAACTCATCACTTTTATAGGCATCTATACTGATTGTCTTATACCCAGAAGGAACATTAACAACTCTTGGAGGAGTATGGTTAGTTAGCTCAGGTATATTTAAAGCAGTGTAAGTTATTGTAGCTCTTACAGTAATTGTATATACTCCATTATTGATTATTACCCCATCTAACCCAGCAGCTCCAATACCATTAAAGAAAGCGTCTTTAAAAGCGTTCTGTTGGGTTAATCCTTCCTCTACTGTAAACCCACTTATATAACCTCTTTCATCATAAGTATCTGTTCCTCTTATTTCTGGATTGTGAACTATTGACCAAGACTGAGAAGATAAAGTAGCCTTCATATCTTCATAATTACTACTCCCTTTGTTCTGATCGCTCTTAAATTCACCCACAGAGAATGGCATGAACAACCTCTTAAAATAAGTTCCATTTAAGAAAGTAGAATTAATATTATATTTTTCTACCGTTGAATCTAGTAATACTTCGAAACCCTTATCTAATATAGACTTATGGAATACTCCTGGTCTAAGTTCATCAAATTTAGGATAATCTTTTTTCCAAGTTCCGTAAGATATTATAGGATAAATATAACTTCTATCATCAGCATCAGCAGGATTGCCAGATCCATCATCCCATGAAGCCTTAATATTAGCAACATTAAAAGTATGGTTATCAGAACTAAAATCTAAATCTTGTAAGCTTAACTCTCTAAACTTTTTAATCCAAGCGAAATTAGATCCAAAGAATACAAACTCATATTCTCTCCTTCTAGCTGTCTCTATTACATTCTTAATCCTAACATAACCTTTACAAATTGGAGTACCATCTTCTATTATAAAAGCTACATTTGTAGCCTTAACTCCACTATCATCAGAAGTAGAAGTGTAGTAAATAGATTTAAGATTCTTATTATTTTCTACGGTCTCATGAACTCTAAAAGTTTTAGAGAAAGTAGATTTAGTTTTACCTATATCTTGTATTTCTGCTATTCCAAAATTAAGAGCTAATGGAAAGTCCTCATCTTGGTTAATGTCTAAAGTAAATCCAGTATTAGTAGATTCATCAGTTAATATCCTTAATTCTAATCCCATCTATCTTCTGTTTTCTATATATCTATACTCTAACCCTACATTAACTATATCCTTATTCTTATCTTCTGTTGTTGTTTCTAGGTCTAATATCTCAATAGGAAAGTAATTACCATTCTCAATAACGTAAACCTCTGGAGATGTAAACAGCTCTTCTAACCATAAAGCTTCTTCTTTCTTGGTTAATCCAGTAGAGATCTCGTAGTTAATATCATATCTAACTCCAGTACTCTCTTTTAATCTATCTGTTATCGTGGATGTTCTAGCTAATGTTCTAGGCTTCTCAGCGTATCCATGATTAACTTTAATTTTTCTGATCTTATCCCCTCTAAAATTAACATAATCAAAAAATCCATACTCATTTAAGAAAGCTAATTGAGTATAAGAATCTGAGCAGTCTCTATCTATTACCACTGTATAAGTCTTACCTACTAAGAAATCAAATCTAAGTCTAACAGTATAATGAGTAGTAGAATCTGTAATTACCGTAGGATCTTGAGCTTCTATATTAGCTGGACCAACAGCAACATAATAAGAATCATCTAAACTAGATAAAGCTATTGTAGTAGAATAGGTATTTTCGCTTGATCCTCCTATATAAGTAGTAACATCTATATCAACATCACTCCAATAAGTATCCTTAAATCCACCTATAAAAATATCATCCGTTATAGTTGATCTAATTCTTAAAGGTCTATTAGTCATATAAGGGAATAACTTAAATCCATCATTATCAGTATCTATTAAAGTTCCCTCATGAATCTTAGAATCATCATATCCTCCATTAACTACGCAGATCTCATCAGCAGAAGTCATAGTTCTGTAAGTTCCAGTAGTTAAAACAGTAGAAACTAAACTTACATCTGCTATACTTAAAGTAATATCATTAGTGTTATTATTATCTGAAATAGCAGTACCGGTAGCTGTACCTAATGTTGGCTTAGTAGAGCTAACATAATTCTTAACTATTCCAGAAATATCAAAAGTAAATACATTATTTGAACCTAAATCTGGATCAACTATTAACTCAGATCCGTTATTAATTTCTACTCCATCTACTAAAATTCTAACCTTAGCTCTTTTAATATCATTCCCTCCAGTATATGTAGCTGTATAAACTAACATCCTTTTAGCTGGATGAAACACCCCTAAAGCTGATTTCTTTACTGGATAATCTATATCCCAATCCGTTAAACTTACACTACTTTCCGTTGCCATTATTTTATTAGTTTATCCATGTTTATTATAACATTATTAAACTTAACTTCTACCTCAACAATAGAAGCTTGTTCTATATGCTCTACTATTATTCTCTCATTCGCTTCTAACACCTGACCTATCCAATCAGTTCTCTTACCATTTTTAGAATACTTATAAGCTCCCCTAGTTGGTGAACCTTGTTTCTTTATCGCTATAGCTATTGCCCAAGCTATACTATTAACCTCTCTCTGTTCAGAAGCTATCCCTCTCTGCATTACCCATTTAGCCAAAGCTGATACTGGTGGCATTGTTCCAGGCTTTCGCCCATCATTAATATATTGACCATAATCTAAATTAGAAGCTATTAAAACAACTCCAGTTAATGTCTCCACTAGATCAACTCTCACTGATTCTATAAGCGTACCAGTATTATTATGTCCTTGAGCTACTAACTCTAGTCCAATCTGACCAGCTAAATAATCTGCTAACCTCTCTAATATGGCTCTAGCTTCTGCTGATAACATTAGTTTAGATTTAAGATATGTTCACCTAATACATCTACTTTAAAGGGAATAGGAATCATAAGTTGTCTATCATCTGATAAACTACCTATCATTATCCAATCTATACATTCTATGTAATGCCCTTCTATCAATTCCATCAATAACTAAATGTACCTTCATCACAATCACTAAAAACCTCCATAGGTATAGTTATTTCTAAACCTACTAAACCATCAACTCCTACTTGCTCTTGGAATATTCCACTAACCTCATCAGAGATTATCCAATCTTTTGTTGATGTAGATTCAGCAGTATTACCTATTGATCTATTATAAAGCTCTCTTAAAAATTGCTCAGCTAAATTTTCTAGATCAGCTTGTTTATCCTCATATTCTGTTCCTGCTATTCTCTCCGCTTCCGTATAAGTTGTATAAATTCCAAACTGTACAGAATAAACTTTTTTCTTCCTTGTTCTATTAAGAGGAGAAATTGTTGGTTGTTTAAATAGCAAAAATATAGGAACTGCATTATTTCTATAAGCATTTAGCTCAAATTTTCTACCATACTCAAAACTACTTATTCCAGTTTGAGCTTCTGCAATAAGCTTAAATTCATTTTTAATATCTCTGAAATCAGCCATAACTTTAATATACTATTTTTATATATCCTTGTTTAGTTATTTATGGTTATAAATAATTATTCCCCTCTAAGCTTGTCTAAGGCTTTAGGATAGTCATGATAAAACTGGTATATATCTTCCATTAATTTATTACCCTCTTTGCCTTGTTTAGCCTTTAAACAAAAGAAGAAATGATAATCAAGATCATCTACTATCCTGGCATCTTCTCCCATTCTATGTAAGCCAATCTTATTCAATCCCATTATTCTAGCAGGAGAACCAGATACGGTTAAATAAGGAGGAATATCTTTAGTTATAGTACTATTCATTCCTATCATAGCTCCTCTGCCTATATCTTTCCTTTGGTGAATAACAGTACCTAAACCTATATTAACCCTCTCTCCGATATTACACCATCCACCTATAATAGTTCCAGTAGAAATAACTGATCCTCTTCCTACCTTAACATCATGAGCTATATGGCATTTATTCATAATATAACAGTCTTCTCCTATCTCCGTAGGATTACCATCAACAGAAACTTGAATAGTAGTAAGCTCTCTTATAACTGCTCCTTTTCTAATTATTACTTTCCCATTTCTAGGCTTATCGTTATTATATTCTCCTCTAGTTCCTATTACACAATATGGACCAATCTCCACATCCTCATCTATCCATACATCTCCCTCAATAATTGCTGTATGGTGAACTCTTGCTTTTTTACTTATATATCCGTAATGCCCCATATTTTTTAATCTTTTGTATCCTTTAATATTATTGAATTATATCGTATTTGTCTAACATAATGTAAGGAACTATATATCCTTCTTTTTACCTAATCCTCCATTATTTCCACATCTCATTAATACCCTATCTAAGTATTTAACCTCTGGAACTTGATGGAATAACCTATTAATTACCCTGAAATCAGAGCATTTATAACAATCAAACTTAGCGAAGTGTAACCATTTAGAATGAAAGAACATACAGCTCCCTCCTATTCTACATATCTGAGGCTTCTTGCCAAAATGCTTGTCTAAAGGAATTATAGTACCATTGTTTAGCTGAAACCTACCTAGTACTAATATGTCTTCTCCTCCAGCTTCTACCAGATCAGATATAACATTATCATCCAGTAGATAATCATCGTCATCTATACCATAAAAAAAGCCTTCCTTTATATGAGGATAGGCTTTGTTAATATATAGGTTATATGGAAAGTATGGACCAGTATTAGGATTAATACCTCTTGGCTCTGAAAGGATCTCATCTTTATCTACAATTAAAAGATCTATCTTATCTCTATATTGATCTAAGTAATCTAAAGTATTTATATCATCTATAATAACTATATGATGTATATTAGAATAAGTCTGAGCTTCTATACTTTCCCTTAGCTTTTTAAAACCTTTAGGTCTATTCGCTGTCCTCGTTACTATCGTTACCTTCTGCAACTCCATACTTTTGAACGTAAGTAATTAAGATTCTATAGCCTTGTATTCTCTGGATATCACTAATCCACCCACCTTCATTATGGAGCTTTCTAATCCCTAGATATTGTTGTTGGTCTTCTGGAGACATCTCATTTAATTTAGGATTTAAAGCTTCAATAACTTTAGGGAAATTATCATTAACTACTTGTAACTGTTGATCTAGCTTTTGATTCTCTTGGACCAATAAAGGGATTAATTGATCTCTATACTTAGTCTTTTCTCTAATCTCAATACCAAGTTTATAAGATTCAATTAATCTATCTACCTCAACAGTTTCCATTCCAGCTTCTACTAATCCTTTCTTCTTTTCTAATAACTCAATTAAAGTATTGTAATCGTTGATCTTTTGTTCTAGGTCTATCTTATTGCTCATCTTCAATAGGTTTAATTAATTTGTCGTTTAATAATAGTTCTAATCTTTCCTGACCATCCTTAGAAGCATGATCTATTCCAATTCTCATTCCCATTCCTTTGAATAGGTTTTTAAAGTCTTTTAAAGTTTTTAGGTTATCGTACTCTATCTCATGATATTTCCAATCTTCTACTAATTCTACTTTCTTATTCATATTACTAATTTAATAAAAAATCTTTATGTTCATTCCAATCTGACCAGTCATGATCGCAAATAAAGCTTTGATCCATGTAAGCTGGTATTCCTTGCTTTTGTAAATCTCTATAAAAGAAAGTATCACTAAATACAGATCTATCCTCTATATGTTCTCCTTTCCCAGTTTCACATCTAAAACTTTCTACGTAATCCCATACTTGTCTATGGATCATCGTACAGCCAATCCCACAACTAAACACTTCCTTAATTCCACCATCAAAGTTATTAAAAGCTATTAAGCCATCCACTAATAAAGTATTCCTCTTAATGTAAGTACTCTCCATTATTTGCCAACATAAAGTAGGATGGTTATCTCTATAATTTATGAAGTATGGCAAAGTAACTACTGGCTTATCTAAGCTTATTAAATACTGCATAGCATTCTTTGGAGGATATACATCAGATTCCACTATAAACATATAATCATATATATGATGATCTTTGAAGTATTGTAATGCTACATTCTGAGAAGCTGTAATATATTCTACTACGTTACCTTTAGGCTCTACATGAATACATCTAACACCTTTATCTATGAACTCCCTCTTATGATAATCTGGATCTTCTGAATTATCTACAATTAACACATCGTAAAAAAGATAATCCATACTAAGAATATGACTTAACCATTTATCCTTACAATAATGCTTCTTATCACTCGTAGGAGCTATTATTAATACTTTCTTAGTCATTCCTTGTCGTATCTATTTTATAGCTAATAAAAGCCATTACCTCGTAGAAATTATACTCTTTAATCTTTTCCAGATTCGAGAGATCACCGTTGATCGCTGTATAGATGATATTGTAGTATCCCCAATTATTACCTCCTTTATCTGATCCAGATTTTGAGTTAAAGACTTGAGGATAGCAGTCTCGTATGAAGCTCTCAAGCTGTCCAAAAAAAAAGCTATTTGCCATACTATATCCATAGGAAGATCTTTAAATATAACTGATCTTGCATAAGCAACATCTTCATTATAATCCTCTCCCTCTATTTTAAATAATAAAGCAATCTGCTTAGGCATCTCTGTAAATACATTCTCAGCAACCTTTTGACCTTGCATAGATAACTGTAAGTATTCCACCATATTAATGAATGATGTATTCTTAGCTAAAACCTCATTACCATTTATATCGATTACAGTCTTAGGTTTCATATAATACTTACCCTTAAACTTGAATCCCCCAAACTCCTCCAAAGGCTCAGGCTTTTCTAATACGCTAGATATTAAAGTAAAGCATCCTACTATAACATCATAATGTAATTGGCTTAACTCTGAATCTGTTAATCCAGTCCAGAAACCAACAACTTTAATAACGTAACTAGGATAAGTAGCTATTATCTCATGGATAGACATCTCGTTTAGATCCTTTCCATCTTCTAGCATTGAAGCTCCTTTATTTAACTGAACCAACATCTCACTAAACTCTATCCAAGTAGCTAATGTTATTTCTCTCCATTCAGAAGGAGCTTTTATTGCTATTCCTCTTTCATCTATTAAAGGTAGTTTAAGCATTCTCAAAAACCCTTAATGCCTTAATACATTTATCTAATGCAGATACTTTAGAAGCTGGAGGATTAGAATGTTTTCTTAGCTTAGCTAATCTATCAGCTAGAATCTTTTTAACTCTAGTTACATCTTTATCAGTATCAGAGATTAATTTCTCATCAGATAATTCTCTTAGAGTTTTCTCATCTTGCTCATCTGTTGCAGGGAATCTCTCATTAGCAGATTTAGTTTTCATTGTTGCCTTCGCCATTTTCGATGTTTTTTGTTTGTGAATAAAAATAAATATACTTCCTTCTCTTGTCTATATTTTCCTTCATATAACTACTAGAATAAAATCTATCTATTGTTAATGTAGGATCTTGATATAAGACTTGGAGAAGTGAATCATTAACCTCATCTATTTTCACCTTATACTCATAGTACTTAGGATCTTCTTTAAATAATGGATTTTCTGTTCTACTTAAAATTGTCTTCATTTGTAGTTAATTTATTGTAATATACTAAATCTTTCTCTTTAATGTATTTAAGCCACACATCGTAATTATCTAATGTATGTCTTAGACTTGGCTTATTATCGAATACATCATGACACTCGGTACAAAGATAAACAATATTCCTTTTATCTGTAATTAGGTCTCTTCTCCATGATCTTCTTATTAGATGAGCATGAGTTAATTGATATGGAGAACCACATCCCTCACATACTCTATCCCTTTCGTAACTAATCTCCTTGTAAACCTTCTTTAAAAGTTTATCTATGGATAGCTGTTTAGAGCTTTTTCTTCTCATAGCTGATCCATTGTTTTTCATAATCATATATCTCTTTTTTACCTTCTGGAGATTCCCCTATAAAATTATGATGTCCAAAATCTACCAATTTAACCCAAGGCAAATAGAATCCTTCGTACCCTATTTTATCATTTATCCTAAACTTATACTGAAAGTCTAGTCTAATATTATCCTTCTCAGTTCTTTCCATTATAGAAAAAATTTTATTACTTCTGTTGTTGATAATCCTATAAATATTAGAGAACCTAACATAAGGATGTAGATTATTAAGTATGTCCAGTATTCATCTTTCATGGTATTAAAATAAATAATAATACCTATAAATGGAAATATTGTTAATAAAAAAAGGGATGCCCTATTAAAAGAACATCCCGAAAGAATTACCAAACATTTATAAAGAAGATTTGTGCTTATGGATTCTAATATAGTAATAAATATACTAACTGTTTTGATTTGTTTATAATTATCTGAAATTTGTTTATTCTTGTGTTATTTTCTTTCAATCAATTCATCTTATTTGACACCCGATAGCAGGATTTTAACCTACGCCCTTTCATTGCTGAACGTCCTAAACACTAGACCATATCGGGTGTTTTAATTAATATTCATATCCATATCCTAAAAAATTAGTATTCTATAACTAAGGTTACTTTAAACTTTCTAAATCATCTGATTCTCTAACAACTGTTGGTTTATTACCAATAAATCTAACATAGTGTTCCTCTGCATCTACAGAAGTACACCCCTCCTTGCAAGATTTCATTTGCCATCTAGCTTTTGAATCTGTTATAAATTCATCATTACATTTAGGACATTTCCATTTTGTATATCTTCTCTTTTCTCTGATAACCCTATATTTATTACATAATTCTTAAAAAATATATCTCTATTTATTACAATCTATGCAACAGAAATTAAATTAGCCATTAAAAGGGCTCATAACACTTCATAAGATGCAATTCGTTCCTCACTGCACTTATGTCGATGTTATGCGTAACTATAAATAAGGTTTATACCCTTTCGGGTGTATTTTATTGTCAAATCTTACTTATTATACCTTGTAGGGTATAACCAACATTATTTTAAACTACTAATAACTAATCCTGCTGTAATAATTATACTACAAAAGATCATACATTCGCATAAATCTTTAATCATTTCTTCTGTCATAACTGTTTGTTTTGGTTATTCATTATCTTAAAACGTAATCAGATGAAACCTTTATAATTCTACTTTTTGTTGTGTTTTTCCAAACAGAACACTTAACTCCATTGCCTTCTATTTTCCAAGTATCTTCAGTTTCCCCAACAACAAACGCCTCAAAACCTTTATTGCCTCTATATATTAATTTACTCATATCTCTATGTTTAACAGTATTGTTATAAATTGTGTTTTCGTTATTCCATTGGTTACTTAAAGCCATATCTCTTTTTTAATGTGTTTTACTAAACTAAATAATTAAACCCACATTAAGAAATTATCCAGCATATCTAATCCTTCCTTTAGGATTACCTATCTTATTTAGAGCTACATATCTAATAGCATCTAATGTATGGTTAAAGTTATCAATTGGTTTATTGAAGTATTTCCCATCCTTATCTTGTTGCCATTGGTAATGCCTAAGCTCATTGATTACATTAACGCTATCTATATGGATATTCATCTTGTATCTTTTGAGTATATCTATCCCATTAACAATAGAATCTTTTCCTTTATTCGCTGGTTTAATATTGAACCCCATTCTTTTGATCTCTTCTATTGATTTAGGCTCTGCTGAATCTGCTATTATCTCATCTCTACTACCTATCTCTAATAACCTATATCTTTCTGCTAGATCTGAATTAGTAAGATTAGTTTGATGTATAAGCTCTCTGATCCATAACTCTCCATTAGCAAATCTAACCTCAACTAAAGCAGATGGATCGTTAGTAAATCCAAAATCTTGACCATAAACTCTCCACTTATATTCTTCTGGATAATCTTTAGTAGTATTCCAATTCTGAAATATAACTCCCTCTAAACTTCCTACTTCACCTAACCCATATACTTTCCACCAGTTAGGATCAGTAAACTGTCTAGCTTCAATAGATTTAATTATCTGAGGATCTAAATGCTCATTATCTTTATAGGTAGATTTAATAAATGCTACTCCATCCTGAGGGAGAACTTTCTCATGTACCCAGAAAGAAGCAACTGGATTAAAGTCTAATAAGACTAATTTCTTGGTCCTAACTTCTAACTGGTTATAGGCTTCATAAGACATATTATTACACTCATTCATATATAATATATCTCTCCTAGCACCTCTTAGCTTAGAATCATTATCAGCACTAAAGAACTCTATCAAGCTATTACCTACCTCATAACTATTATCTGTTTTGTTATGTTTATCTCTATCATATAGATTATTGGATTTAAGTATGTTCTCAAAATCCCGCATTGCACCTCTCTTTAGATGTGGCATTGATTCAGATACAATAGATATAAGTAATCTCTTTTTAGATTTATAAGCTATCATCCATAGTAGTTGGAGAATAGAATAGGTCTTACTAGAAGATGTTCCTCCTTGATTAACTACTATCCTACTGGATCTAATAGCATCAGTATTCTTTTTATATACTGTTGTAAACTCCATTAATCATTTAAGAAATCATCTATATTAAGATCAGATTGCTTATCTACTTTGATCTCTATCTTACTACTTGTTTCTTGCTTGGTTTCTTGCTTATCTGCCCATCCAAATCTATTCTTCATGTTCATGTACCAGCCCGTATAAGAGAAGTCTTTATTTTCTAGTTGTTTCCTCCCTTGTTTTAACCACCATACCTCACTTAATCTCTTGCACTTTTTTATGGTGTTTAAAAAATACTCATCTCTTTCACCTAAATCATAGAAAGTACCTCTACTTATTTCAAGTAATACAGCTAACTCTACAATAGAAGCTCCCTCTTTTGCTTCCTTTAATATTTTCTTTTCCCAATCTTTAGGTAGGTCTTCCAAAGTTATCTTTGGTCTTCCTACTGGTCTTTTATCCTCTGACATTTTCTTTCTCTGTTTTTAAGTAACTTATTCTTTGTGCCATAGCCTCTAAGATCTTATTCACTTGCCTTAGTAATAGATCATATTGATAAGCCATAGATTCTAATTCTATCTCCTTAGCGTAAATCTCTTCATTCTCTATTAAAGATAATGTTTCAGCTTTATTTTTTGGTAGTTTCTTATTTGTTATAAATCCTTGAGTAGATTTGTTAATGCTTATCTTCCTAATAAAATAGCTTTGGTTATAGTCTCTTTTCATTTCTGAGGATTCCTGAGCTAATCTATAAGAGTTAATAGCTAACCTATCTCTTAAAGCAATTAAGCCGGATAAGTTTTGGCTCTCTATTGATCTCTCATAAGAATCTATAAGCTTATTTACCTCCTCTATAATCATTTACTTTCTTATTTAAGTATTGTTGAATAACAGATCCTACTAAGAATTTACTAACCTTATACCTATCTGCTAATACTTGATAAGTTTCTCCCTTATTAATCCAATCTTTTAAGATCTTAGGTCTTACGCTATTATCTACTATTCTTCTCATTGTTACTTCTTTAAATCGTTGATCATTTGTTCTTTAGAATCCCATTCTCTTAGGATTATATCTTCAAGTCCAGGCTCTGTTGTAAATATGATTACTTTATCATACTCATTATTTTCAGGAATATCGGCAATCCTTGATCTTTGCTCTAAAACCTTATACCACTTATCTTTTTTCTCTTCTTCGTAAGGAAGCCAAGATTCATTAATAAACCAAGTATCTTCGCTAGGCAATCCAGTTTCATCTACAACCTTTGAATAAATCCCTAAGAATGAATCTCTACCCAATGCTGTTATAGTTACAAATCCTTTATGCCACTGTGCGCTTTTATACTTCTTTCCTACTTCTAATAATGTTCCGTTTTCTAGTCTCATCTTTCTAATTTATCTAATCGTTTGTCTAATTCATTTATAATCTTAATCTTCTTATCTAGTCTTTCCTCTATATTTTCTAGTTGAGCTTTCATCATCCTAAATTCAGAATATAATCCTCCAGTTACAAATATCAATATTACTATGTTAGTTATATTATCTTTTAGATAGCTTTGCATATAATCATTATTTAATAATACCTTTTACTCTTAAAACTTCTTCTATCCATTCTTTATTGGTAATAGGATTACTGAACCCTTTCTTCTTTCCATTAATAACCTCATCATTTAATCCAGATACATCTTTTAATATACGTTTATTATTGATATAAGTATTAGGTAAAGATAAACAAAAATCGACTAAATCATTGTCTAGTAAAGGATATCTTGTCTCTAAAGTATTAGCTCCTCCCATTCTATCCTCTACTATTAATATCCCTTTTAAGAATCTCCAGTCATATTCTTTATGGCTTATTTCCTTTTTTGTTTTGATTAATGCTTCTTTATTCCTACATATAACTTCTCCTATTGGCTTATTATATCTATGAGTATATCCATTAAATATCTCATCCCCTCCAGCTCCAGAGTAAACCACTTTACAGAATTTAGAAGCT
>Ga0208898_1000949_pt1 | contig 20587 bp, 43 predicted proteins | sample VirMetDEL_Mar_4_FD_184513 | JGI IMG/M metagenome (GOLD analysis project Ga0208898, IMG submission 184513) | Aqueous microbial communities from the Delaware River and Bay under freshwater to marine salinity gradient to study organic matter... | ecosystem: Environmental > Aquatic > Marine >...
TGAGGTTGCTCCTGAGGTTGCTCCTGAGGTTGCTCCTGAGGTTGCTCCTGAGGTTGCTCCTGGGGTTGCTTTCCTGAGGTTGCTCCTGAGGTTGCTCCTGGGGTTGCTCCTGGGGTTGCTCCTGAGGTTGCTTTCCTGGGGTTGCTTTCCTGGGGTTGCTTTCCTGAGGTTGCTCCTGAGGTTGCTCCTTCAGGTTCCATCTCCAGCATTTGACCCAAAAGCAATTTGGATCGGTTTGTGTTTCCCTTTGGTAGATATGTATAGATATGTTTCTCTCTTATGTGTTTTTTGTCCTGTGGTCGCTGCAAATTTAGGGTTATTATTTTTTTACTTTTTTTATTTTTTTCCTCTTTTTATCAGAAAATTATATAACTTAGCTGCGTAGCAGCTGGATAGCCACTGCAATACGTTCCTTGACATATTATATTTTTTTCAATCTTAAAATTTTTGTATATGAAAGATTTACATTTTTCTAAAATCGAGTTTGTTACTCTCGAGACCTCTTATGGTATGATTCAGCCAAGACAAGAAGCGGAAGTTCAATACACCATTGGAGTTGATGAAGACAACATTCCATATTGGTTTGAGGTCTATTGTCCAAAGTTAGATTGGGCAGATGATGGACAATTAATAGTGAAGTACAACGCTAAAACCAAACAACTTTGTTTGGTTGATTACGATGGAGTTTTTTCACTGCCGGAGCCAATTATAGAGAAACTTAAAGAAGAGTTTGGTATTATTAACAATCTTTAATTAACGGCGGGGAAACCCGCCAATTTTTAACCCTTAAAATCTTTTACGATGGATTACGATTTTTTAACCGTTTGGCAAACCGTATGTGAGAATCTTGGTCTTGATTGGCAAGACGAGCTACAAGAAGCACGAAACGAAATTCAAGCTATTCTGGACACTGCAAAACCCTATCAATCGCTTATGGAAATTGAAGAGTTTTTATTGTACACCTATGGCTTAGAATCTGACTACATCGAACAATTTCTTTACTAACTTAACGGAGGGGAAACCCTCCAATTTTTCACCCTTAAATCTTAAAAAATGGAAAAGTTGATAAAGAACGCAATTAGCCAATTTATGCAGTTTGGGCAAGTAAGAATCATCATATACCCAAACAGGTCGCTTAACGATTATTATGATATTATTGAATATTCTATCAACGAAGCAATAGATACAATATCATACTATTACAACTCTACTATAGATGATATACACGTTAGCCACGCAAATGCACTCTAATTTAACGGAGGGGGAAACCCCTCCAATTTTTAACCCTTAAATCTTAAAAAATGACAAAGCAAGAATTTGTGACTGAACTCGATTATAACGTAATTGAGGAAATTAAGGAGGCTATTCTAAATACTTACAAACTATCAGATGAAGAACTTAAAGAACTTGAGGGAATAGATGAGTATAACCTTGACGAATTTCTGGACAAGTACGACGACGCAGAGCCACCCTTGTCAATGGTGTATAGGAGTAGAGAAGAATTAGCCGAAGGAATGCTTAACGATATGAACGACGAGGAGTCAATAGAACTATGGAACGAATATTGCGAAGATTACAACGACCCCGACGGCAGAATATACCCGAACGATGAGGAATTTTTCAGCTTATTCGGGGATGTTATGGAGGTGGTTAGGGCAATAAGTTACGGCGATTATAATTTTTCAGATAACTACGTTTATTTTAACGGCTACGGCAATTTAGAGACCTTCAATTATTATGGTGGAAAAGATTGCCCAGTAAGTCAAAGCGACCTAATTAACTGGCTAATTGACTAATCAAATGGAGGGGGAAACCCCTCCTATTTTAAAACCTTACAATCTTAAATTATGAGAGAATTTCAAATAAGAATCAAACCCGAAATTGCCAAGAGATTGAATTATCGAAAAGGAGTTTTAAAAATTACTACCAACGATTTTTTATGGGTAATTAACGGCAAATTGAAAATCCAAGTTAAAGGAGCAAGTTTGGAAAATCCTACTTGCTATATTGATTTTAGCATTGATGAAATTGAATTTGTTAGATAATTAACGGAGGGGAAACCCTCCAATTTTTTAATCTTAAAATCTTAAACAATGACCTATTTTGATTTTTTATTCAGTCAATTATTTATGTCTAAACTTGAAGAATATGACTGTAAACCCGAATATGATGAAGTTTATGATGATTTAATTTTTTTCAAGAATAAATATGAATTTAAACAAATCATATATGATAATCAAAACAAAAGCGAATACGAATGCATTAATGATTTTCTTAGAGTGCAATTAATCCCTTACATAATGAAAAAATATAGAGATGAATAAGATAAAAGAACAGATAAGAATCAAGATACTTGAATACGAAGCTAAACTACAATTTGATATTTTTGGGAATATAGACCCAAACGCAAAGAAATATAAAAACTTGCTCAGTGAAATGAAAAAAATCCTAATTGAATTGGAAAAATTAGAAAAGATTGAAAATTAATTTTATTATTGCAAAAAAAACTTATGAAAATGAAAATCAAGACAATCAGTTACACAAAAGACAATCTTTGTATCATTACAGATGACCAAAGAATCCTACAAAGCTACGGCACTACAATAGCGGTAGTAACAAAAGACAAAGTATTTTTAGATAAGGAAAAGTGGAATTTTAGTAAGACCACAAACAAGTATAGAAACATCTTTCTGGAGGAAGATACGGCGACAACAAAAAGTAAAATTGAAAACGGGCAATACACCCTAATAGATTTAAACTAAACATTAACGGAGGGAGCAATCCCTCCAATTTTATTAATCGACTAAAACTTTAAATAGTTGTGGGAATATTACACATCTTAATTAACGAATTTAAAAATATTTCTGATATTAAAAGTTCTTTAGCGGAGCTTGATAGTGATTTTATTATGCTTTGCAAATCTAAAAAAGTTGCGGAGAAATCCCTACAACCCAATAAAAGAATATTTTGGTATTATAAATACTCTTCTTATTATATACTATATGAAACATTAATTGATTAACAGAGGGGAAACCCTCCTATTTTTTACCTTAAAATCTACCTTAAAATGTTAAACGAAATTGAAATTAGCTACAATCCAACAAAATTGAAAGTGCAGAAAATTCACAAAAGTTCAGATGCAGTAAAAATATTCAGACAGTTATGGAATAGCGAAATGCAGTATAGAGAATGTGCGTATATGCTACTTTTAAACCGAGCAAATGAAACTTTAGCCATAAGACAAATATCAAGTGGAATGATAAGTGGAACATTAATGCCTATCGGGCAAACATACGGGATTGCATTGAAAGCTAATGCATCTGGAATTATAATAGCTCACAATCACCCAAGCGGAAACTTAAAAGCAAGTAATCAAGATATAAGTGTTGCAAATAGAATGATTGAAGCGGGTAAATTATTAGAGGTCGAATGTTTAGATTTTCTTATTATTACCTCAGAGGGATACACCTCTTTTAGAGATGAGGGGTTGGTATAGGTCACTGCAAATTTAGGGGAGGGGAAACCCTCCTATTTTTTAACCTTAAAATTTATTGAAATGAAAAATGTAAAAGAAGTTAAATTTGTCAAAATTGTTGATGATGCAGTTCAATTAGACTGTGACGGCAATTTATATTGGATGGATGTCTGGGAAGAAAATGGAGAAATTTTGGTTGATTGGAATCAATATATTTTTTTCCTTTAACAATTCAATAGATATAAAAAGAAAGAAATTTCAAGAAAATAGTTATAACTTTGATGTATGTTCAAGTATAGCAGTTGAAAATTATATTAATAACCTTAAAAATCATTAAAAATGAAAACAATTATTAAAGGAAATTTAAGATTTGAAGTCAATTCTTATTACGATGAAGCGGATAATCCAAGAAACGATTGTAATTTAGGTAGAATGTTTTTTCTGCACCAGAAATACATTATAGGCGACAAACACAATTATAGCGGAAATGATTTTAGCAGTTGGGAAGAAGTAAAAGAGTTTATAGAGGAGGATGATGTTGTAGTTATATTGCCTGTTTATATGTATGAACATAGTGCAATAACAATAAGCACAGAATCATTTCACTGCCGTTGGGATAGCGGGCAAATTGGCTACATTTATGCTACAAAAGAGGATGTTTTAAATGAATTTAAAGAAATTACCGAAGAAGTAATAAACAAGGTAATTAGTATCCTTAAAGAAGAAGTAAATATATACGACAAGTATTTGAATGGAGAAGTATATCAAATTGAAGTATTTGAAAATGAAGAGGAAGTAGATTATGTTACTATATATGGCTATTCAGAGAAAGAAGAATTTATCAATCAATTTAATAACCAATAAAATTTTTAAAAATGGTTCAAACATTTAAGTCAGAAGAATTTAATGCCACAAATTTCGACAATGCCGTAATGGACGAATGGAGAGATTTGGTAGAAAGCCTAAACATTGATGGACAGAAGGAATATGGTAAAACGCCAAAATCTTTGGTTCCATATATGCGAATGAATGAAGGTATAACCCGAATATTCCAAGCACTATGTCCTATGTCTGTTGACTACAACAAATATGACAAAAGTCCAATTCCTCTGGAAGTTTTACAAGAGATTAGTTATAGCTTAAAGGAAGGCTATTTTAGTGAAATTAAGATATGGTATAATGATGTCGACCCAGACCCATTTGCGATTGGCGAAATGACTAAATTTGCAGTGTATTACTACATTGGCGATGAAAAGTCAAGCACAAGAAGTGGATATGATTTTAATACAAGCGAAGAGGCAGAGAAATGGGTAGAGGATAATGGCCATAGATTACATTTTTCTGTTTCAGAAACCAATAGGTTTGTAATTGCCAGATGGGGAGACGAAGCCAAGAGTTTATCTGAATTAAAGAAGGAAGCTATATCGGTTTTGAAAGATAGACTATCAGACAAATACAATAGTGCTATTAATACGGCTAAGTATAAATTATCTAATGTTAGTGCTAATGTAGGTAAGTATTTCGATGGTGCTATGTCTATGTATGATTTAGAACAGTTGTAGGTCACTGCAAATTTAGGGAGAGGGAAACCTCTCCTATTTTTTTTAATCTTTAAATTGAATGAAAATGAAAACTAAAAACAAAGTAACCAGAAAATCCTTTGTTGAATGGATAATGGGACAAGCAGATGACTATGAAAGTATGATGTTTCAAATAAAAGATGAAGTCATCAACGAGTTAGTAGGATATGGCAAAATTACAATAACCATAGAGGATTTTTTTAACAGAACTGGGTATATCCCACAACGCATTTGTGTAAACAGCAACGGAGACGAAGAATATACAACAGAAGAAGTTGAGTTAGTTAATGAAAAACATATTCAGTTTGATATTATTTCAAATTACATTGATTGGTTTACAAGCAATGAAGATGAAAGAGAGCGTTTGAAAAAAAACGCAGAGTTGTATGTTGATGAAGACCACGCAATTTATTTTTAAACCTTTAAATTAAATTGAAATGGAAAAATTATTAACGGGAACGCCAGAGCAATTTGAAAAACTCAAAGAACTGATGGAGCAACACAAAGGACTACTGCCAGAGATTGATGAAAAATATTATATAGATGATTTGTGGTCAAAAGAGGATGTTCAATACAGATTTGAATGCAATGATGCAGAAGCTGAATTTGTTTTATACAAAACTTTTGAAAGCGAAGTAGTAAATGATACTATACACGAAACCATAGGAATCATAGCTAATATTTATGACTTTAAACCTATGGAAGATGTATAGAATCAGAATAGAAAACGCACTTGTTGACGATAAATGGCTGAGATACAACAATAGCTTCTACACTAAAGGCGATGTAATGCTCAGTAAGGAAGCCTATCAAGTAAAGTTATCCGCTGAAATGGATATGCACAGAATCAATGACGAGTTATACGATGACAAATTAATATCAGATACCCAGTATTTAGTGAACTCAGATGTAATTAAAGAAAACAAGAAATTTAGCTTTAATAATTTAAAATTCAGTATATGGACAGAATATTAGCAGTCAGAAAAATTCACGGTATAATGGCTCCAAGAGCATTTATGGAAATGTATAAATACAAGATACCATTTGAAAGAAGAAACGATTATTGGGATGTCTTAAAGTCTCATAAACACCCATACTATAAAGACGTCTGGAAGGAGTTGATGGAGCAAGAGACATTTGAGATAGATGGCAGCGACTATAAATTAATGGAATTAAAAGATAATTATTACTTCGTAAAACAATAACAAGATGAATCTATACGAAACAAAACTAAGGAATCTGGGATATGATGTAGAAAGAGTAATAGAGAATGGATGCTTCAAGGCAACAAAGGAAGGCAAGTTGTTTATGGGCAATACCATTGAAGGACTATACTACATTATCAAACAGACAGAGATTAATGATTCTAAGAAAATATCTACTGATAAGGACAATTAAAAATAAAGTAGTATATTGCGAACTGTTCAGCAACATATCCGCTGCGGAAGAGAAAATGGAAGAACTAAACAAGATAATGCTTTTGAACTCGATTTTAAGGTTGATTATTATTGATGCAGGGCGATAATGCCCTGCTTTTTTTTATGCTTGACAGAAAACACATAGACGACATATTAAGCAATCTTACAGAGGAAGAATTTATACACCTCACCCGGAGATTGATACCTACTGGTCACGATGATTTCCTAAACAGTAATTATTTTGCCAAGAAGTTTTATAATAATTCAGCACACTATTCAATGGTCAGTAGAGGGATAAGGAAGATGGACATAGAGAAAGCCAGACCAATGATGGAGTTGATATTGGAGGGAATAAATAAAATATTAGTGGACATCCACAGCTTCGAGAAAACGGATTACAAAAAGCCTATGAAAACTATGGATGCCACAAAAGTAAGAGAGGAAAGAAAGAAAGATAGAGTTTACCTCAATGTAAAAGGAAAAGAAGTTTTTAGTAAAGACATCAAGAAGTTTAAAGATGGATTGGTAGTAGAGGAAACAGAAGATAAGGTCCACATACAGATAGGCAAAAAGATAGAAAAGATGCCTAAGAAATTATTTAAAAGGATTTATAACTATTAACCCACACAAATACACTCACTGATACTTAGCGAAAGTAAATTGCATCATCATTCAGCTAAAGAATTTGCCGAGTCATTCGTGCAATATTTCGCTATTTAGGATTGGCGGGGAGTTGGTTACTTCCCGCTATTTTTGTCACAATAAATAGCAAAAATGGAAACATTCAGAGATTATTTCAGAAATTATTTGAGGAAGATTAATTCATTGAGCGATGCTACTGTTACGCAGTATATTAGTATCTACAATGAATACGAAAAGTATTCAGAAGGCAAAGACCTCAGCTTGAAGGACAATGATTTGTATATGAATCAATCTAAAAAGTGGTGTTTGATTAGATGCAACAAGCACTGGAATAATTACATAGATTACTTACGAAGTAATGGTAATAAGAATAGTAGTATTAAGCAAAAGTTTAGCAAGATAAAAGCGGTCAATAAATCCATTGAGCAAGAGATGGGCATAAAGCTACATATCCCAGAAGTCAAATTAAAGACCAATACACCCCCTGTTTTCAGTTGGTCACCCGAATACACTATGGACTTTTTAAGAGCCGATATTAACGAAAAAAAGCGTATATTAGCACTTATGAAATTACATATAGCTACTTGTTATAGACCAAGTGATGTTCTTAGTATTAAGTCAAATAACTTTAAGGAAAGAGATGGGGTTTATTATATTGAAATGCTTACTCAAAAGACTAATAAAGTAATTAGTAGTATTATATCTGAGAAAATCTGGAAGGAAGCATACTTTTATGCTGATAATTATTATACTGTTTCTCCTTATAGTGATTTGCTTAAATATAATAGGGATATTAAGGAAGTGATGGCAATGGTCGCTGCAAATTTAGACGTAACAGTCTATGACACCGATTCTAATGGAAGGATAATTGAAAGGCAATCTACTTACATTGACGAAACGACACCGCACACACTAAGAAAGACTGGAATCAATCTATTATTGCACTGGGGAGTTGACGAAAAAACAGTTATGCGTAATTACAGTGGACACACAAACGAAAATACATTTAATAAATACTATGTGAGTCACGACAATAGGAACTCAATAGACATTATCAAACAAAGAACTAATGAGATTTAACTACAAGAAAAATGTTTTAATATATAATAAAAAGTCTTATGATTTGGACGTGATAAATCAAATGCTTATTGATAATGCTTATATTTATGTAAAGAAACATTTAATCACAGTCAAAATGACTAATGGCAAATTGAAACCATTGATTGACTGGAAGCATTTACACAGTATGCCGGAAATACAAATGTTAATTATAAATTACACCCAATGGAAAAAGTAGAAACAATTAAGGACAGAATGTCCGAACTCCACAAGAAATATCCGAACACAGAGGATATATCTATTATGACAGAGATTATTGACCTTGAAGATGCAGTAAGAGCAAAGGCAAGTATATTCTATAAAGGAACATTACTGGCTACTGGTCACTCAGAGAAATGGTTTGATAGTGATGTAAGAGAAGAAGCTACGCCTTGGGCAGAAACAAGGGCAGTAAGTAGAGCCATAGGGTTTTTACTGAGAAAAGAAGTAATACATACCGAAGAAGATTTGATGCAGTTAAGCCGTAGGAGATTGAAATCTTTTTACGCTTACGCTAAAGATGGAGCGACCCTCGAAGAACTCAAAACATTAGTAGATGATGAAGATATAGACTTTGTAAAGAGAAAGCTACAATCAGCATTTAATTCAATAACTGCCAAAATACAGATGGATGAAGCCAGAAATAAAAACAATAAATAATAAAGAGTTAGAGGTATATGATGTAAGTAAGATGTCAGTGGATGTATGGAGGGGTTTTAGGGCATCATTAAACAAGATTGGAGGTAGTGACGTTGGAACTATCTGCGGACTGAATAAGTATAAAGACCCACTACTGTTATTCTATGAAAAGATTGGCTTGAAGGAGGATAATTTTGCCGGTAACATATACACCACTGTTGGTTCGTTTCTCGAGGAAAGTATCAGAAAGATGTGGTGCTACGGCAATACCATTGAAGAGATTACTGAGAACTACGGTAAGAATAATAAGATTAGGGAAGCACACGACCCACTCTGGACAATCGTTAATCCGGCTTACCCTTGGCTTGCAGCAAACACCGATGGATTTATAGATAAAGACCCAGAGTATGACTATATGGGCAAAGGAATCATTGAGATTAAAAAGATAAGCAAGAGGGCAAGTGAGCAATATCTTGGTGGAATACCTCCTCAATACATCTATCAGCTACACGCCTATATGATGGCTTGTAATGCTCCATACGGATATATCGCAGCTTTTGTAGGAGAGAATGATTTTATATCTATACCCTATATTTTCAATGAAGAAATAGGTAAAGAAATACTGGAAAGTTGTTTGGCTTTTGAGGAGGCTGTAAATTTAGGCAAAGATATTATGAAAAAAAATATATCTTTGGAGGAAAAATTAAAAGAAATTTACGTTATTGAGGACAGTTTTGATGTGTTGCAGATATTGTCTTATGACAAGCTAAGTGATTTTTTAGGTGAAGATGCTATGGTTGAGTTGAGAACACAGAAAATTGCAGCGAATGAAACCATAGAAGATTTAGCCAGAGATTATCACGATGCACAACAAACTGAAAGTCAAGCAAAGAAAGAAAAAGCTAAATTTGGAGCGCTCTTAAAAAAAGAACTAACACAGGAAACCGCAAGTGAAGTAGATACTTGGTTATACGATGGCAACAGTTATAATGTAAAGTATAAGAAAAGATTAATTGTTAATAAGAAAGATGAATAGATTAGTTGAAATACACAAAGCGGTAGATGCAAACTTTCATTGTTGGCGCAAGTCACAAGCAGAGTATCAGAAGCCATTAAGGGCTATTGAATTGAAGAAAACGTCTTACGAAGATGTAATGAAAATCAATATTAATCAAGATGGAGAAGATAAAGAGGTTAGTATATGGACAACAGTACCTATAATTATGGCTATTGGTATTGCCACCAATACTGACCACGATATGGATGACATAATGGACTTCTGGAATATTGATAGCGTAGATGAATACGAATATAAACTTAAATGTTATACTTCGGCTTTAGAGAAGTCTATTGAAGCACTTAACAGTAGAGTTAGAGGTGATGACTATGACGAAGGTGCTTATAGGTTTTATGTAAAGTTTTGTTTGGTAAATAATTATTTATTGTTTCACGAAAAAAATAGTTTTTTCAAAAGTCAAGATTTGTTAAGATGAAATATCCATTAACAGTTATCCACCACGGCAATAGAGAGAAACTTGGAATCAATTTAATTGATTATGCTTTATTAGAGTATATTGTCACTAATAGTAGATTTGGTAGTGTTGATACTACTAATAGTTTTGTTGCTGAGACATTAGGGGTGAGTAGTAAGCAGGTCGCTGCAAGTTTAAGGCGATTGGAAGAAGAGAATATGATAGAATTTACACCAGATGGATTAAAGCCAACAAAAAGTTGTTTAAGTGTAATGGCTATGGACATTGAGGATGAAGAGATAGGGAACAGAATGGAAGAACTCGGAAGCTTTTTCCTCAGAAGATTAGCTGAGATAGCCAAAGAGTTTAGGTGTTCTTATATTTCGCCACCACATTACACACACAAAGCCAGTATAAAATCAGTCGCAAGGAAACTGAAAGCTATTGATAGGAAGCATAAGGTAACTGAAAGCGACTTAGAATCTATTATCAGCTGGGCAGTAAAGCAATGGGGTTTTAACCCAGATATGAGAGATTATGTAAGAGCAAGCACATTACTTGGAAGTGCAAACAAGTATGAAAAATATAGAGAAATATCACAACAATTCTGGAGAAGTCAAATAAATGTATCGTCAAAAGTTTATTGAGCAAGGGTTTGACATTCCAAGTTCAGCTACCGGCAAGTGTAAGATAAGATGTCACTTTTGTCAGCACACACGAAGTAGTAAGAACAGGAACGACAAGCCTCTAAGTGTTGACCTTGTCAATGGTGTATATAAATGCCATCATTGTGACCAAAAAGGAAGGATAATGATGGGAGAAACCAACAAAAATTATAATAAACCTACTACATTACTGAGCGACATATCAGATAATGTTATTCAGTATTTTGCTAATAGAAAAATTAGCCAAAGCACTTTAGAGATGCTTGGCATAGGTAGTTTTACTAAGAACGGCAATGAATACATAGCTTTTAATTACTTTGATTCGTTCAATAATCACGTCAATACTAAGTATAGAAACGTAAACGACAAGAAAGATATGAGACAGTTGTCTGGAGCAAAGCCAAGTCCATACAATGCCAAGGTAATTAAGAATGCGCCATATATTATTATTACAGAAGGAGAGATAGATGTTGCAAGCTGGGTTGAAGCTGGATTATTATATACTATCAGTGGACAGAATGGAGCCAATGATAACTGGGTATCAGATGTATATGATTTATTAGAGCCTATTGAGAGTATTTATATAGCTGTTGACAATGACGACAAGGGCAAGAAGTACCTTCGTGACCTCAGTCGAAGGTTAGAAAAGGATAAATTGTTCCTCGTTGACTATGATGGTTATGTAGATGCCAATGAAGTGTTGGTTGATAAGGGTGCTGCAACTTTAAGGGAAATGTTCGAAAAGGCAGAGCCGTTTCCAGTTGATGGCATCAATAGAGTAATGGACTTTGCAGAAGAAGCATTTAGTTTCTTTGTAGATGGCTACCCAGACACATATACTACTGGATTAGCAAGCCTTGATGATTACTTTAAGTTTCATTTGAGTGATGTTACAATAATCACAGGAACACCCGGAGCCGGTAAAAGTAATTTTGTTGATTACTTATGTGTTCAAGCTGCGAAGATGCACAATTTTAGCACTGCGTTTTACTCTGGAGAGAAGGCTCCTAAGATACACTTAACTAACTTAGTGTATAAATATATTCAGAACAGTAGATTTAATCTTGACGTAACAAGTGATGCAGACAAAAAGAGGTTCTTTGATGGTCTTACTTTTTTACACGACCATATATTTTACCTAAACGAACAAGAAAACAAAGCCGAAGATATATTGTCTAAGGCAAAATACTTAGTCAAAAGACACAATATCAGAATACTTGTCGTAGATAACTGGACAACAATGGACACGACCACTCCACAAGGAGTTGACACCAGAGATTATTTTGGAATGTTGCTTGCAAAGTTCACAAGGTTTGCCAAGGAATATGAATGTCACGTTTTACTTGTAGTCCATCCAAGAAAACTACAAAAGAAAGATGATGGCAGGTATATAATGCCTACTGGGTATGACTTATACAGTAGTAGTCATTTTTATAATTTAACAGATAACGGTATATCTCTTAGGGCCGATGATGGCTATACTGACGTAAGAATATGGAAGGTAAGACATCAAGAGTTTGTAGGCAAAGAGGGTAGTATAACAGTAAGATTTGATTCGGGAAGTGGTGGCAACTATTACGATTCAGAAAAGGTAGGATTCAATCCTACACAAACTTACGCAGAAAAGTATGGCAAAGAAGACAACACACCGTTTTAAATCAAAAAGAAGAACAAAAATTCCTAACGCAAAAAAGAAGTTTTTCAATGAAAGCAAAAGAACAAAACAAGCAAAAGAAAAAGGATATAGGTCTGCTTTCGAGGCTAAAATTGCAGCTGACCTTATTCAAAAAGAGATTCCATTTAAGTATGAGGATGAAAAGATTACTTATACTGTTCCGGCACAAGAACATACCTATACACCCGATTTCATTTTACCAAGCGGAATTATTGTCGAAGTTAAAGGTAGGTGGACACTCGAAGACAGAAAAAAAATAATATTTGTAATGGAAAGTAATCCGCTTTTAGACATAAGAATTGTATTTCAGAATCCATTTGGCAAGATAAACAAAGGAAGTAAAACCACCTATGCTGATTGGTGCGATAAGCATAATATTGTATGGTCAAGCGGAATTATTCCAGAAGATTGGTATTTTTAAAATTATTTAATTATATTTGTGATTATGAAAAAGAATAAACTCGGAGTAAAGAACAGCCTTTGGAACAATATTAGAAAGAAGGCAGAACTAAACAAAAAGACTGGAGCCAAGCCTAAGAAGCCTACTAAGGCTATGTTAGAGCAAGAGAAAAAGATTAAGGCTAAGAAAAAGTAATCAATTAAATTTATTAATATGGACATTGGATTTGGAGTAGAGTCTGGAAGTTACAAAGGATTCTACAAAATGACTATCAAGAACCAGTCAATACCTGTTTTCCAGAAGTTAGAAAAAAACGAAGAAGGCAAATGGGTTTCGTCTGGAGAAGCTAACAGTATTGCTGGCTATTTACAAGACGTTAAGATTGAATCTTACGAGTACAAAAATGATGAAGTTAAACAGTTAGTCCTTATCTTAGACTTAGGCGATGGAGGCCCAAGTAAGTTAGAGATGAACTTTAATGGAATCAGCAAAGGTATTATTAATAATCTAAGCAACGAGAAGTCTTTTATTGGCTCAAAACTAAGCCTTAGATTATATACTAAGAATGACAATCCAAATTGCTATTGCACACTTGACGACAACAAGATGTCTTGGGGTGTTTCAGTAGACCAAGTGAAAGCTAATTGGAAAAATGATGACTTTTGGGTTAAGGTATTTGAGCAAAAGATTAAGCCAAACATTACTTTACCTATGTCTAATAGTAACCTTGGTTTCGGAACTACTGAAAAAGAAGTTGAGTTGGTTCAAGAAAACGATGACCTTCCATTTTAATCCAACGTCAGAGAGAGGTAGTAAATTGCTGCCTCTCTTACAAGAAAAGGTTTTGGTTTCTCTATTTTTTTCAAGAGCCAGTGTTTAATATGCTGGCTTTTTTAACGACTTAAATTTAAAACTATGGAATATACAGGAACACACACGCTGCATTTTGATGATGGCATAGAAGAAGTAAGTATAGATGTTAGCTTCAAGTATTACTTTGATTCCGGCAGAATGTATATGAATAATGGCGACCCCGGCTATCCACCAGAGGAAAGCCTTGATATACTGGAAGTACACGGAGATTGTCCAGAATGGATTACGGACGATATGATTACCGATAACATCTATGAAAACCTACAAGATTTTGTTGACTTATATTATGAAGATTAATTATGAAAGCTAAGAATCAAAAACAAATAAAAGGTATATACTATAATGAAAGAAATGGCAACGTTTATTTTGTTAATAAAGTAGAGTTTGATAGAGTTATAGTCAGTACCGTATTGACTAATTCTATTGGAGGGATGATAAAAATCTTAAATACAAGTTTTTCAATACCACTTGATATATTTAATGAATTTAAGTTTAGTGGGAATTATACAAGAAACGATATAAATAATTAATAAGATGGGGTCAATAAAACTAAAAACAAAGATTGTAAATGATAAGTACACCGAATATGTGTATGAAGCATTTGATATACAAAACAAGGAAGAAACAGAAGTGGAAATACTGTATAATTTAAGTGAAGCTAAAAGTTTTGATTGGAATATTGGAGTTATTTTAGGTGGAAGTGGAACTGGTAAGACTACTATATTAAAAAAAATGGGTGACGTAAAAAAGGTAAACTTTGATAGCAATAAATCATTGATTAGCAACTTTGATTGGTTAGAACCAAAAGATGCTGCATTAGTATTAACATCAATGGGTCTATCATCTGTTCCTACTTGGTTAAGGCCATTTCATGTATTGTCAAATGGAGAGCAGTATAGGGCTACATTAGCTTATTTAGTGTCATCAGCAAATGATGATGAAGTCGTTTTAGTAGATGAATATACATCAGTTGTAGATAGAGATGTAGCAAAAGCTATGAGTTTTGCTTTGCAGAAGTATATTCGTAAAACAAATAAAAGGATAATACTTGCATCTTGTCATTATGATATTTTAGAATGGCTCATGCCTGATTGGACTTGTTCACCACAAAAAGGAGGCGCACTCGAGAGAGGCGAATGTCTTCGGCAAGGCAGACCACAAATCAAACTACAAGTTAGTAGAGTCGAGCCTGATACTTGGAACTTCTTCAAAAAACATCATTATTTAACTGAGGATTGTTCTAAATCTTGCAATTTTTTTCTGTTTTCTTGGAATGACAAGCCAATAGGTATAAACGCTGTAATACCTCAGCCAAGTGGACATTTCAAGAATGGGGTCAGGGAAAGTAGAATTGTAGTTTTACCAGACTATCAAGGATTAGGGTTAGGAACAACAATGTCTAATTTTACTGCTGCAATATATAAGAATAATGGCTACAGATATTTCACAAAAACAGTTCATCCAGCTATTGGCGTATACAGAAATAACAACAAAGATATTTGGAGAGGAACTTCTAAGAACGGTAAATCTCCAAAGGCACAAAACGCTATGGGGGGGATGAGCGGATGGAATGTTTTTATTAGAACCTCATATTGCCACGAATATATAGGTGAAGAAATAAGTGGTTATGAAGAATTATTAAAGCCTATTAAACAAATGAGAGAAGCAAAAAAATTAACACTATTTTAGCAATAAACAAAAAAAAATAATAAATGAAAGCTAAACTAATATTTAAATTGCCAGAAGATTATGAGGATTACAGAATGGCCATAGATGCTACCTCTATGCACTATTGTTTATTTACCTTAGACCAATGGCTAAGAGGTTTTATTAAATACCCACCAGATGATATGTCAGATGAAAAATATAATACCTATCAAGAAGTTAGGGATAAACTACACGAACTGACAATGGAACAAAATGTAGAATTATGAGCAAGTATTATTTAACTGTAACAAGCAACTGTGGTGAAAGAGAAACAAGGGTTTCTGGAGACTCCGTACAAGAATGTATTGATAAGTTAGAACACTACCACGCCTTTGGAGAATTTGAAAGAAAATATTTCTCTAATAAAGGAGAGAAAAGACTTAAAGAAGAATTAGAAAGTGGTTGGTATATAAAAATTGATTATGAAAACAATAAGTGATTTAAGGTACATTTTCTTCCCATCTGGCTTTGAGAAGTATGGTTATTTAGGAACTCAGATATGGAATGAAACTGGTGATTATTTTAAAGCCCTATATCCGCTTGTATTGGCTATGGATTACGAAGCTAAGCCTAAGTGGTGTCCACGTTGGTTTTTAAGATTCCTGCACGTCTATGGATGTGATAGGAGTATTGTCAGAGTAAGAAATTGGAGAATATACAATCTATTTGACAGATTAACCAAGGGTATAATGTTTATGGATTGGAAAACCAAGTGGCACGATTACGACCTGCGTATTAGTGTTAATGCGCCTAAACACTTGCAAGACTTAGCTGATGATATAGAGTATGGTTTTTATAATAGAGGTAGGCAACAAGAGTTAGTAGAAAAAATTAAAGAATTAGACCCAGATGTTCCTATAATATGGGGTAGTATTGAACTATTAGAAAAACAACTTGAAAAATTAAATAAGGAATTATGAAAGAATTAAATGTAGAAGATATATGCAATGGCTATTATGCAGGTACACAATGGGAGAGCAAAGAAGAAGAACAGCGCACAAAAGAAGCGTTTAATTGTGCATATAATCTGGCATTAAAGCATTTTGGAGGTGTGATAATGGATTACAGCAAGATTACAAGGTTAGAAATAATTAATCACGCTAAAAACGATAGGCAAATTGGTAGATTATTGTCATTACATAAATCGTTGGGTGATTTTAATTCTTTAGAATTACAACTGCAAGATGGAGGTGAAACTCTAAAGATATTTTTAGGATAATGAATTGAATAAATTAAAATAATATGAACTACGAATTATTTGAAAAAGCATTAATGAGTTATAAGAAATTTCTATCTAATATAGATGCATATTGTGATTTTGGTATTGAATCTGTTGTAAAAGGCAGGCACTCTCTTGATAGTTACGCAGAAGAACTTATGTCTTCATTTATTATCTCCCATTATGGAGAAGGAGGCTGGGAGTGGGTATCTTGGTTTATCTATGAATCAAAGTGGGGAGAGAAGGATTGGAGTTTACTTAAAACATATAAGGCTGTAGACAAAGGAGGTCTTGAAGAAGTCGATAAAGGAGATTATTTAAAGTATGGTGCATTTGATGAAAACGGCAATCCTATCTGTTATGATATGGAAAGTTTATATAAGTATTTAGAAAAAGAATTTAAAAAGTAAATAAAAATGACACCAAAAGAAAAAGCAGAAGATTTAATTAACAAATTCGCAGTCATTCTGATGGATGAAGATACGGAGTGCGGTAACGAGATTCTATGTACTTCAATAGCAATTAAGAATGCTATGATATGTGCAGAAGAGGTAATGCACAGAGTTCCTTACGGCAATAAGATGGGTGCAGATTGGATTAAGGATGACCTTTTAGTGGAATATTGGGTAGAGGTACGGAAAGAATTAAGAAAAATGTAATAATATGAAAACATTAGACTTATATAGAATTTGGCAAATACTAAACATAGTAAAAAACCAAGAAAACATACTATCTGAAAAAGGCATCTACCCTAATATATTAGGACATAATTCAAAGTATTATGAAATGGAATTTGAGTATTTTTTAGATGAATACGCATTTAGAGTAGATGCAGACCAAATCATTATATTTAATAATGACCAAATACCTTTTGAAGATTATACTAATAATGATTTTTCATTCATACCAAAAGAACTTTTATCTTTTAATGATACAGAGGTAATGGCTTGGGTAGAGGAAGAAACAAAGATATTTATAGCAAAATTAGAAAATCATAACAAAAATGAAAGAAAGCGATTAGAATATAAAATTCAAATGCTGACTAATGAATTGAATAAATTAAAATAATATGAAAACATCAATGCAAGAGTTGATTGAGCGACTTAATAACGTAAAGCCAACAGAGTTTTGTTCTATTGAAACGATTAAAGGATGGGCAGAATCATTACTTAAGAAAGAAAAAGAGCAGATTATGGATGCTTATACTGCAGGAGAATCAGATGGGGAACATTACGAAGATTCATATTTAAGATACTATAACGAAAAATACGGAGTTAACAAATGAAAAACACAGTAGAGTTAATTGGTCATTATGGCTCAGATATAACACACGCACAATCAGCTTGGACATCAACAAGTAGAGATTTAACTGATGATAAGAAGGAACGAATACCTCAACTGTTATCTATGTTAGCTGACCAAGGACATCATACGCCATTTGAGAAGTCATCGTTGCATTTTTTAGTTACAGTTGACCAAGCATCTCACATACATCTGTTAAAGCATAGAGTCGCTGTCAGTATCAATGGAGAAAGTGCAAGATATAAAGAGTTGAAAGAAGATAAAGTATACATACCTGCTGATTGGCCAGAAGAATGGTATGAAAAGATGTTTACTTTTAGTGAGAGAGCAAACACTCTATACCATATTGCGTTGAATGAATTGACTCCCATAATAGGCAGAAAGAGAGCAAAAGAATCAGCGAGGTTTTTCAAGACAATGAACTCCCAGATTACAATGGACGTTATGTTTAATTGGAGGTCGTTTTATCACTTTTTAAATCTTAGAGATAAACCAGATGCTCAAAAAGAGATTAGAGAGATAGCATATCAGATGTTACATCAAGTTAAAAACATAGAAGGAGAACCGTTTAAGTACACTATTAAAGCTTTTAGGTTATGATATTAGAAAAAATATGGAAATCAAAAATATTCTGTTACTTGTTTCACCCAAAGAAAACTAAAAAATATATCCATTACATAGACCCTGTTACTCAAAGGCCATACGGTAAATACAAGTGTGAGGTTTGTAATGAAAAATACTTAGCCAATAACAAATGGGATTGGTATAGACTACCAACTAAAAAGAATGTGGGAAAAAATTGAAATAGCAAAACAAGAGATAGCTGACTTCTACGAGATACCTGTAAGCAGGCTAAATAAACAGACTCCAGACTATACTTATGAAAGGTCTGTACTGGCTTCTGTGTTATTGTATGTGTGGGGATTGAGTGGTGTTGAGGTTATGCTGTATTTAGGTATTTCAAGGAGGACGCTGCAAGTTTACATTAATCAAATAGAAAAACTAAAGAACAATGAAATCAGAGAAGTTACAAGAAAAATTATCAAGAGAACAGGCGATAAAGATGGGGAAGGAGATAGCGAGGAAGCTTAAAGAAGAGAACGAACTCTTGGTTAAGTTGGCAGATGAATTTGATTTGAGATTAGATGTAGAGTGGATTCAAAAAAATTATACAACTAAAGACTTGCACAAACCAAAAGAATAGTTTATCTTGCATACGTTTTCATTTTAAAGGTTTTAAGGTTATTTAGAAAGACTGGTCGCAATTTGCGACTGGTCTTTTTTTATTGTCATAGTCCTTATAATCGCTGTCTTTTCTATTACTCGGTTTTTTTCCTCGTAAAATTCTTTCTTACAGCTTCGCAAGTCTTTCAATAGCTTTTTCAACGTATCGTATGCTTTCTTTGATTTGAGATAATATTTTGTTTTCAGACTCCTTGACTTCATCGGTAGTTGTTTTTACAATTACTATTATATCATCTAATGACTTATTGACGTGAGTCATAACGCCAACAAACTCTTTAGTCATATTTAATTTATCTCTAATTAACCAGAAAACAATGAAGCCAAGTGCCAAAATCATTACACTTTGCCATCCAATTAAGAGGTTTATAGCTGGGTCTGCGCTAACCTCAAATGACTTATCAACTATCTGGTTATCTATTACCTTTTCTAATTGCATTTCGTCTTGTATTTCTCTTTTGTAGGTAGCGAATTTGATACTCCCAGTCCAATTCTTTGCCCTTTGAGGTGGTTGGAAACTTAGTAGACATCTTGTCTAAGGCCTTTTTAATGGTCGCCCATTTAACCAATTCTTCCTCCCACATCATTTCACTTGTTCTAATTAAGTAATTGTACTGCTCCTCAGTCAATCCTCTGGTAGCATTCTTATTCTCTGACACCTCAAAGAAATACATCATATCCGATATTTCATTCTTACTTTCATAGTAGAATGAACTTAATGGCCCTCTAAGTTTATTCAGGTCTAATTCTCTCTCCGGCAAATCCTCAGCATACAGCGGCTTTAATAATTCAGTACCAACTCTTTCTCCTGTCATCGCATACATCCATTCGCTTACGGTTTCAACTGGTCTTGTGATTGCAGGCAAGAGTAAAGTCTGCTCAAAGAAGTATTCCATCATTGCAGGACTTTTGTCGATATTAAACTCGTCATAAAGAATCTCCGACAGCCTTATATATGCAACCTTTGTGTTTTTATTATACATATCCTTCTTGAAGTTCTCGTTGAGTATCTTATACTCAGAGATTATTGGGTCTCCTTTATAATCTCTATTAACATCAAGATTTGTTTGTACGAGTGCTTTCCCAATAATAGTTGGAGTGTAAGAGAATATTGAGCCAGAACCTCCAGATACCGGGTCAATCATTACAGATAAATTCTCCATTAAATCAGAAGCTATAT
>Ga0208898_1000953_pt1 | contig 20500 bp, 24 predicted proteins | sample VirMetDEL_Mar_4_FD_184513 | JGI IMG/M metagenome (GOLD analysis project Ga0208898, IMG submission 184513) | Aqueous microbial communities from the Delaware River and Bay under freshwater to marine salinity gradient to study organic matter... | ecosystem: Environmental > Aquatic > Marine >...
AAGGGTAGATGTTATAAATGTAACAATATGTTACAAATTCTACTATAAGCTTTCTCTATACTGCCTCAGCACACCATAAGGTATCGTAATATGAATACTTAGCCCTCTTAGTTGGCCAATTTAATGAATTCAATGTAATATGAATAACGCCTCCCCTTAGTTGCTCATTTCAATGAAATCAACCAAAGTCAAGGAGCGTAGCGACTAGACATTTTAGAGTAGACTAGTATGTCAGGGACTAAGACTAATATGTCATAACAATAGACTAATCATGCTTAGATAGGGATATTGCACCCCCTATGAACCTTAAAATATTGCGAGTATGCTGGTTAAGCTGTATGTTGGTGGGGTGCGGCACAAAGGTTCAGAAAGAGTACCAACGCAGTTCTTAAACAGACTTAGGGTATCTGATCCAACAGGTGGTGTTCCTGAAGTTTGGAGGTTTAGACAGATCCTCTTCTGTTTGTTATATAAAGATAACTAAAAGCATCTAAATCTGTTCATAGATATTTCTTATATTGCTATAGATTTTATCTATGCACTACAAAAATTAATTATTAGGTTATCTATATGATGAGTGAAAACATTACACTAGAGTTAAGCGTTCCAACCAGAATGTCTGATATTAAGCTGGAGCAGTATCAGAAGTATTTAAAGGTTGTTGATGGTGTTGAACAAGAGAGTGAGGAGTCTGTAAACTTTGTCAATCTTAAGGCTCTTGAAATCTTTTGTGGATTGCAGCTAAAGGAGAGTTATAAGCTCCCCTTGTCTGAGTTTGGTGGAATTATAGAAGACTTGTCTTCTGCATTGGCCGAGAAAACACCATTGGTGAAGAGGTTTTGGTTTAGAGGAGACAATGGCAATGAAGTAGAGTTTGGTATGATACCAGACCTCAACAATATGTCATTTGGTGAGTATGTAGATTTAGATAAATATATTTCTGATTGGTCAAATATGCACAAGGCGATGGCTGTGTTATTTAGACCTATTACTAAAAAGAGAAAAGACCTATACGATATAGAAGAATATGAAGGGTCTGATAAGTATGCAGATTATATGAGGTATATGCCGCTTAATGTTGCATTGGGGGCTATTGTTTTTTTTTATCGTTTAGGGATGAAATTATCCAAACATACGATGGACTATTCGTTGAATCACATGACGACAGACCAACGCTCTCAAGTAGAGAAGATGTTTTTGGAAAGAAGTGGGGTTGGTATCAATCAATTTATGCACTTGCTGGATCAGATGTCACAAGATTTGATCAAGTTACCAGGCAGCCATTAAGAAAATGTTTTACATGGCTAATATTTGAAAAAGAAAAGAACGAGCTAGAAGCTAAAAGAATAAAAGATAGTTATAGATGACAACAGTATATAATATATTAAGCACTATTAAGACATTCCTCAGAAACAATCCTATTGTTAATACTGTAACATTTGGTGATATTTCTGACATTGACCTTAATAAGACAACAATCTTTCCATTAACACACTTCTTCATTAATAATGTGACAGTAGTGGATCAGGCCATGCAGGTATCAATCAGTATGCTATTTACTGATGTTGTTGACCACTCTAAGAACTTTAACAATAATGACTTTGGAAACAGGGAGGATGACACCAATTTGATTGATGTGTACAATACGCAGCTTCAAATTGCTAATGCTCTTATACAAGACTTAAAAAGAGGAGACTTATATAGAGACAGGTATCAGCTAGAGGGCAATCCTGTATTGGAGCCATTTAATGATAGATTTGAGGATGAGTTAGCTGGGTGGACAGTAGACTTGACTATAACTATTCCTAATGACAGTATCTCTGTATGTTAGAAAGTGAAACGAACTTACATTAAATGTTAGAGTCTAGAATACATAAGATTCTTAGTATGTATGGCAGCAATATTGTGTTGGCCTTACAGAGAGAGCTTAGAATAAATGACAATATAGCCACAGGAAAGGCTATTGAGAGTTTAAGATATGTTATAGAGCATGAGGGAAGCCAAGTTGTTCTAAGCATATTAGGAGAGCATTATATAAAGAAGATTGATGAGGGTAGAAAGCCAGGTAAAAGACCACCTAGCTCTACTACCATAGAGAAGTGGATTGAGGCTAAAAGTAGCTTCAGGCTAAGAGATAGCAGGGGTAGGTTTGTAGCAAAGACAAAATCTAACATTAAGAGAGCTGCTTTTAATATCTCTAGATCAATAGGAATAAAGGGGACTAGACCATACAACTTGCTAGAGTATGCTATGAAGCCTCAAGAAAGCAAGATATTAGCAGAGGTGGTTACCGCCTTTGTAGAAGAAGAACTAAACACAATGATTAAGAATAAAACTTTAATAGTATAAGATGGCAAATATAGGAGTAAGAAGTCCATATTTTATATATGAAACAGAGGCAGGAGCGGTTTCTGCTAAACTGACCCTTACTATAGACAGTACAAATATTTATTATATAGTAAAGGACACAGGAACTACATTCCTGGCAGATATATCTGAGATAGTTAGAGACTATGTAACGCCCACTTATGATGGCACACTAGATGCTGATTCTCCTGGAGAGGTTCCAGTAACCACTTCTGTACAGTTCTATGACACAGCAGGGGCAACAGGAAGTACAGTGGGTTCTGCACATACGCAGTCTCACACTGCATTTGATGGATATAATTACTTCCATCAAGGAAACAACTTTCAGATAAGCAACAGTACCAATCTATTGAGCGAGTCTACTATATGGGCACCAGACAGCACTGCTGGCACATTTTATTCTACAGATGTTTCAGGGAATATTGTAGTAAATAATTATTTGACTTCAGACACAAGTGAGGCTGGAGTGACCATTAAACGCTATGGATGCTCTAAATACGATGCTATTAAGTGTGTGTTTGTAAACAAATTTGGTGTACCTCAAGAATTATATTTCTTTACTAAGAATATGGAGACTACAGATTCTTCAAGAGAGTCTTATAAGTCAAATATCATCTCATCAACAGGAACTGTAGACACCAATAAACATCAATCAAGGTCTTACAATGTACAAGGAAGTACAAAATATACATTAAACACAGGCTTTGTGGGTGAAGAATATAATGAGTTCATTAGAGAGCTTATGCTATCTGAGCAAGTGTGGATTCACTTTGATAGCGTAGTCAGACCTGTTACACCATTAACTTCTAGCGTTCAGTTTAGAACATCATTAAACGACAAGCTAGTGCAATATACAGTAGAGTTTGAGCAGGCTAATGACCTTATAGCAAATGTAAGATAATGCGAGAAATTCAATTATATATAGGATCAGACAGAGTAGAGCTGTTTGGCGGAGACAGTGTATCTATAACAGAGTCTATTAAGAACGCCAAAGACATCTCTAAGGTGTTTACTACATTCAGTAGACAGTTTACTGTCCCTGCATCTAAGTCTAATAACAAGATATTTAAGCATTATTACAATTACCATATTACTAATGGCTTTGACGCTAGGATAAAACAGGATGCAAGCATAGAAATAAACAGCCTTCCTTTTAGAAAGGGTAAAATAAAGCTAGATGGCGTTGATATGCGTAGCAATAAGCCTTATGCTTACAGAATAACATTCTATGGAAGTGTTGTTGAGTTAAAAGACTTACTAGGAGAAGACAAGCTTCCTTCTTTAACAGTAGGGGCAGGAAGTCTTGATATAGATATGCCTTATGACTCTGACAGTATAAAGACTAACCTAACTAATCTAACTTCTGTAGATAAGAACAGCACTTCAGTCGCTGGAGTGTCTCTTCCATTAATCACTCACAGCCAAAGGCTGTATTTTGACAGTAGCAAATCTTCTCAGCAATCAGGAAACCTATATTATGGCTCTGTTAATCAAGGAGTCAAGTTTGATGAATTAAAATATGCTGTTCGCCTAGATAAAATACTTGAGGCTATAGAGTCTAAATATACAACAGGCAATGGTTACGCCTCTAACATTACTTTTGCTTCAGGCAGCTTCTTTGATGCAGCACAGGCTACAGACATTACTAAACTATATATGTGGTGTCACAGAAAGAAAGGAAAAGTAGACATATCTCAAAGTACAGCAGTGCAGGCTACATTCATAAGTGGGGGTGGTTCTTATCCTCCTGGAAGCTACGGTTCTACTATGTCAGGAAATACGCTTACAATAGATGTAGCCACTGGACAGAGCTTAAACCTAACAATAACCACTAATAGTGACTTTGCTTATACTGTAGACATCTATAAGAATGGCTCAATCTACAAAACAGTTGAGCAGGCTATAGGGGACCAGATAATAGGCGTTACCTTCACTCAAAATGATGATTTTGATGTGTATTTGAGCATCTATGAAAAAGATGCAGATTTTAACACTATAAAGTGGGATTTTGTCTGGGCACCAACTTCAGGTCCAGTTATAACAGATACTTATACATCTAATTTATCAAACTCAAGCCTAACTGTAGGATATGAGTTTAATATCGCAGAGAACTTGCCAGATATGACTATTATAGACTTTCTGTCAAATATCTTTAAGATGTTCAATTTGGTTGCCTATGTAGATGACAATAACGACATCTATGTAGAGCCATTAGATGACTTTTATAGCACAACCGAGAGAGACTTGTCAAAATACATAGATGCAGAGAACTCTCAGGTCAATGTGGCTTTGCCATACAAGGAAATCTTCTTTAAATATGCGGACACAAAGACCATATTGGCAGAGCAGCACTTACAGGAAATATCTCAAGTAGAGTGGGGTGGTACAGAATATACGGATGCTATAAACCTAAGCGGAGGTATATACAAAATGGAGCCTGCATTCCATCATGCCAAATATGAAAAGTTGCTTGATTTTGGGCAAAACTTAGCAGACACAGGAGTTCAGGTAGGATATTTTGTTACAGACAATGAAGAAGCTTATCTAGGCAAGCCATTGATTCTGTATATAGACAATATACAAGCAAATAGAAGCATAGGATTCTTATCTAGAAATAGCAGAAGCGAGATAACAACCTCTTCTGGAATCAATATGCCATCTAATACAGAGACTATAGACGATGAAACAACTGACAACATTCACTTTAATGCAGAATTAAGCGAGTACACTGGTCTTACAGCCACAGAAACGCTATTTAAACGCTTCTATCAGTCTTATATAGAAAACATATTTGCTTCTTCTAGCAGACTTATAAAAGTATCTGCTGTGTTGCCTGTTGGACAGATGATACAAATTGACCTTGCTGATGTTATCATTATAAATAACAACAAATACAGAATCAACAGCATGGACATAGAGTTAACAACAGGGAAAACAGACCTTGAATTAATAAACTATTATGCTTAAACATATAATTGACTTATTAAACTCCTCTGATTGGCTAATTGGAGATCCTGATATAGACTTTGCTAAGGGGTCAGATAAATTGCCATCTACATTCAAACAAACTAAACAATTAATAAAGAGAAGACATGGCAGTAAATAAATATATAATTCAGCTTGTAGTAGAAACTGGCTCTGGTGAAACAAAAGTGAGAGGTGTATCTAAGGCGTTTCAGGACTTAGAAAAACAGTCAAAAAAGACAAATGATGCCATAAAAAAGAACAGCGATGCGTTAAAGGACAATAGCAGTTCCGCTGGTATTGCTGGAGCCGCAACTGCTGAATTTGGTCGTTTAATATCTGATGCTCCATTTGGGATTCAGGCTGTAACAAACAACTTGTCTCAATTAGGGTCTATGTTCGCCCTCTTGGTTGAAAAAACTGGAGGAGCAAAGAAGGCTTTGGAGTCAATGACAGATGTTGTATTTAAGAATGGAAAAATAACTGCTACTGGATGGCTTATCGTATTCCAAGCTGTCATTGCGGCAATAGAATTTTTCGCTCAACGGGCAAGGTCTGCGGCTAAGGAAACGGCTGAGTTAGAAAAGGCTATAATTACATCGTCTTTAAGTTTAAAGCTTGCTAAACAGGCTTTAGATGATGAAAATACATCTTTGGAAGAAAAAAGGGGGATAATATCTGCTTTGTCAGAAAAGTATCCAGAATATAACTTTGAGTTGGATGAAAACAATAGGTTGACTAGAGAGGGGAATGTTGCTATAGAAGAGCAAATAAAACAACTTGAAACACTAGCTAAAGCTAAAGCTCTTCAGAGTCAATTAGAAGATGCTTATTCAGAAAAAGCTCAGCTAACCGTAGAATTTCTTAAGACAAATAATAGTGCCTTTGGTGTGTTCAAGAACATACTTCTAGGCTCTGGAACTGCTTTAGAGAAATTAAATGCAATAAGTGCTGCTGTTGCTACTGGAGGTTTTGCGACTGGCACACAGGCTGTACAGTTATTTGTTAATTCTCTTTCCGATATAGATGATAGGATAAAGATTTTAGGTGAAACATTAGGAACAGAAGGCTTAATAAATATATTATTAGGAGAAGGCGGAGAAGAAGGAAGATCTGCTGCTGTAACAGACTTGGGTGACAAGTTTTTTGATGATGGATTTGCATTAAGTAAAAAATTTATAGAGGGCTTAATATATGGCCAAGAAGAAATAGAAGACCCCCTTTTAGGATATGTTAATTTAAGAAAGCTTGAAATAGAGGAGGAGATAATTGCTGAAAGCGATAGACAAAAGGAGCTTGCTGAAATAAAACAAGCAGAGCTTGAGGTATTTAAAGAGGTTGAACTTGCTAAGGTTGACATAATAGAAACAGCTTTTAGAACGATAGCTGATATATCTCAAAACAATAGATTTATTCAAGCTGCGGCTTTATTAGGAGAGTCTGCCGCAGGTATTGCTAAAGTTATAATTAATACCAAATCAGCTAATGCTGCATTAAGGCTACAACAAGCAGCGATAGCCACATTAAACCCAGCAGCAGCAGCACTTATAGAGGCAAAAATAAAAGCTAATAATGTTTTTGCAGCAGCAGATATTGCAGCGAATATTGGGGCTACAGCAACAGCATTGAGCAGACTTAAAGCTCCAATGGCGACTCCATCAACCCCATCTATAGGATCAGATGGTGGTGTTTCTATTCCAGTAGTAGCACCAGGTTTTAATGTAGTTGGTGCTGCTGGACAGAATCAATTAGCTGCTGCTATTGCAGGACAATTCCAACAACCAGTCAAGGCTTATGTGGTTTCTTCTGATGTAACTACTGCACAAGAATTAGACAGAAGAATTGTACAAGGAGCGTCAATTTAAAACGAATACTAACTAATAAGTTACCCTTATATGGAAGTTTACGAGTTATTTATAGAAGAAGATAGCGAGTTCTCAGGAGTAGAAGCTATCTCAATCGTAGAAGAGCCTGCTATTGAAGAGGATTTTATAGCACTAAAAGCTCATAAGGTAGAAATGGCCGAAGTAAATGCTGAAAAACGCATCTTAATGGGGCCAGCATTGATACCAAACAAGAAAATCTATCGCAGAAATGGCGATAATGAGGAATACTACATCTTTTTTAGCGAAAGCACTGTTAAAAAGGCTTCTGAGCTGTTCTTAAGCAGAGGAAATCAGAATAATTCAACCTTAGAGCACGAATATCAGCTAAAAGGTATGTCTGTAGTAGAATCTTGGATCGTAGAAGACGAAAAACAAGATAAATCTGCATTATACAACTTAAATATGCCTAAAGGCACCTGGATGGTGTCTGTAAAAGTAAACAATGAAGAAGTCTGGGAAGAATTTGTCAAAACTGGAAAGGTTAAAGGTTTTAGTATTGAGGGATACTTTAGTGATAATGCTGGAGGACCTAAAGAACAGGTGGAAGAGACGCTTTGCAAAGATTGCCTTGAGGAACTACAAGCGGAATATGCTCTTTTAGAGGCTGTAGCAGCTTTAGAAGAAGTAGAATTGGAGTCTTATGGAGGTTATCCTGAGTCTGCATCAAACAACGCTAAATTAGGTATCAAACGCAATAAAGAATTAGGCAATAAATGTGCAACTCAAGTAGGAAAGGTAAGAGCACAGCAGTTAGCTCGCAAAGAGAAGTTTACAGTTCCAACCTTGAAGAGAATCTACAGTTACCTAAGCAGGGCAGAAGAGTATTACGACCCAGCAAAGCCAGAGGCTTGCGGTACGATTAGTTATTTGCTATGGGGAGGTAAGTCTATGAAGAATTGGGTTGAGTCTAAGTTAAAAGGACTTGATGAGATAGATGGCTAGACAGACAGCACACATTAAGATAGAGAAGCCCAAAGGAAGGGGTGTATATGCTAAAAGTAAAACTAGCGTTTCTAAAACATCAAAGAATTATAAGAAACCATATAGAGGACAAGGCAGATAATGGCAAGCGTATTCAATACATCATATAGAACAAAGTCAGATGTAAACACAGAAGACGAAAGACTTTATTACAACATTGAGGAGGGTGCTTTTGTACACACCTCAGCAGGCGTATGGACAGTATATAAAGGCGAGTGGGTAAAGTTATATCCACAAGCTGGAGAAGGCACGATGATAGGTTGGGTAAGATACGATGATACTGAATATACTTCGTTAAATAAACTCGCTCTAACTGATGGTGTAGAGACACACTTGCCAAACAACGGAGGGCTAATTACAAAGTCTCACGATGTTAGCTACTATAACATACAAACAGAGAAAGTATTTGGTGATACAGCTAATGATGTTTATACGCTTACGGTTATTTTCAAAGCGTCTTCTCCACAGACAGTAAATACTCACTTGGATTTCACGATGACTGGTGTTGTTGGATATGATAGAATAAACAAGTCGTTAAGTTTCTCTAAGGGCAATAACGAGGAGCAGAACTTTCACGAAGTGTACCAATACTATGTGAATCAAGATTTCATCACTAATGGTGCTGAGTTAAGAATAATGAGTCACGGAGGTGACGCTTCTATTTGGGATATTATTTACTTTATACAAAAGACACAAAGCTATGCGTAGTAGATATTCTAATAGACGCAATCCAAGCAAGACAAGTCCAAGAGAGAGCAGAAGAGCTTGTTTGTGTAAGAATGGCTCTCTGTATAGCAGAAGATGTTGCAATGGAAATATGATTAATCAGGGCATTGGTAAAATTTGAAAATACAACAGTCTAAGTAAGTAATAGTTAACCTAATATAAATTGAATTTTATGAAAGCAAGTGAAATTGTAGACAGACTAAAATCTGTCTTACTTTCTGCTGACGAAGTACAGCCAGAGGCTGCTGAAGAGCAAGTTGAATTGGCTGCTGAAGAAGTAGAAGTAAATGATCCTGTTATTCTTGAGGATATGCCAGAAGATGAGGCTTCTCCTGAAGATGTAGCAGAAGATGTAGCAGAAGAAGAAATTAAGTATGCTACCAAAGAAGAGCTTGACGCTGCTGTTGCAGAAATGAAAGCTATGTACGAGGCAATCGTAGAGAAAATGGGTTCTGAAGAGATGGAAGTAGAGATTCCTGCTGAAGAACTAGCAAAAGAGGAGTTATCTTCTCAAGAAGATGGAGCGGAGCCAATCCAGCACTCTCCTGAAGTAGCTGAAGGACAGAAGTTAAACTTCTTTAAGTCAGCTAAATCACGCAATACAATGAGTGTTGTGTACGAAAAAATGTTTAATAAGTAATTTATCTATTTAAAAATGGCAACTACAACTTCAATTACAACTACTTACGCTGGTGAATTTGCTGGACAGTACATCTCAGCAGCGTTACTTTCAGGTAAGACCCTGAATGAAAATGCTATTAGCATTAAACCAAATGTGAAGTACAAAGAAGTAATCAAAAAGATTGCTACTTCTGGACTTATCGCTGACGCTACTTGTGACTTTACTGATACAGGATCAGTTACTTTGACTGAGAGAATCCTTACTCCAGAAGAGTTCCAAGTAAATGTTGAGCTTTGTAAAAAAGACTTCCGCTCTGATTGGGAAGCTATCCAAATGGGTGTTGGTGCATTTGACCAACTTCCTCCTTCATTCGCAGACTTCCTTATCGCTCATGTAGCTGGTAAAGTAGCTGAGAAAACTGAGCAAAACATCTGGGGTGGTGTTAATGCTACTGCTGGTGAGTTTGATGGTATTACAGTACTTGCTGCTGCTGATGCTGATGTAAACGATGCTGCTAACGGTGCTGAAACTTCATTCACTTCATCTAATATCGCTACTCTTTTAGAGAATGTATTAGCTGCTGTTCCTTCAACTGTTTATGGTCGTGAGGATCTTACTATCTATGCTCCAACTGTAGCTTACAAAGCTTATATTCGCTCTTTAGGTGGATTTGGTGCTTCTGGATTAGGTGCTGCTGGTGTTGATAGCAAAGGTGGACTTTGGTACAACAATGGAAATGCTCTTTCTTTTGATGGGGTAAAAATCCAACACGCTCCAGGTATGCCTTCTGACCACATCGTTGCTGGTGAAGCTTCTAACATCTACTTTGGTACTGGTCTTCTTTCTGACCATAACGAAGTTAAAGTTATTGATATGGCTGACCTAGATGGATCTCAAAATGTAAGAGTTATTATGAGATTTACTGCTGGAGTTCAGTACGGAATTGGATCTGATCTAGTTCTTCTTACTTTAGCTTAATAAACAAATTGTATAACAAAAGAGGGTAGGTGAGCCTTAGAGCCTGCCTACCCTTTTTTAATAATAAAAAATAAATTATGGCTTGTGACATTTCAGCAGGAAGAGCGTTACCTTGTAAGGACTCAGTTGGTGGTCTTAAGAATGTTTATTTTGCGAACTATGGAGATGTATCTACCACTTTAAGTGCAGACGACTCTATTGCTTCAACAGAATTTACAGGAGATACATTCTACCAATACGAACTTAAAGGGACTTCTTCTTTAACACAGAATATCCAATCTTCTAGAGAGAATGGAACAACTGCTTTTGAGCAGGTACTGGAACTTACCCTACCAAAATTAAGTGCAGCAGACAACCAAGAGGTTAAATTATTAGCATTTGGTCGCCCTCACATTGTGGTAGAGGACTATAACGGAAACTTCTTCTTAGTAGGTAGAGAGCATGGAGCTGATGTAACTGGTGGTACTATTGTTACTGGTGCATCTATGGGTGACCTTTCAGGATACACTCTTACATTCACAGGAATGGAAAAACTCCCTGCCAACTCAATCACTGGTGGAGATTTCACTACTCAAGCTACTATCGTTACTTCATAGTAATATATAGTTTGTATTAAGAAGAGCAGCCCCGTAAGGCTGCTTTTTTTATGCGTAATAAAAACAAAATATATACCTTGCGGTTATCCTTTTGTGATACGATTACAACCTACAGATACGGAACAAACATTTAGTATTATACCATCTTCTTTTGCCTCAGCAAACTTGGATGCAGCCTCTATTACTTTAACAGAGAATGGTACTAATTTATCTGAAAGCAATGTAACATTTACTTGGGCAGAATCAACTAATGGCAATTTTATTGAGATTAGCATGACTCCAACAATAACATTGAAAGAAGATCAAATATATACTTTAGAACTTACAACAACAACAGATGTATTGTACAGAGATTTGGTGTATATTACAAGCATAACAAATAAAAAACAAGTGTTCGCTTATCCAGATGCTTACGATGAGTATTCAGATGGGGATGACGAATATATAGTATTGTGATATGGCAAAACCTAGAGTAAGATTAGTTAACACAAACGATCAGCCTAAGAGCTATAAGAATAGCGTCAGATTGGTCAACCTTAGTGGCTACCAGGCCCCAGAGATCATAGAGGATGATAGAAAAGACTGGGTATTATATAAGACTGGAGATGATGGTCAAGATTACTTTGAGTCTTTAATAGAGAAGTATCTTGGTAGTCCTACCAACGCCTGTTGTATCAATGGTATAACAGAGATGATCTATGGTAGAGGCTTAGATGCTCTTGACAGTGCTGAGAAGCCTGAGATGTATGCTAAGATGAAGCTGTTATTCAAGCCATCTTGTATGCGTAAAGTAGTTAATGACTACAAACTCTTAGGACAGGCTGCTGTACAGGTCATCTACAATAAGAACAAGACTGCTATTACAAAGGTGGTACACTTCCCAATGGAAACATTGAGAGCTGAGAAGGCTAAGAATGGCAAGTGTGAAGCATATTACTACCACCCTAAATGGGCAGAGCTTAAAACATCTGACAAGCCTAAGCGTATTCCTACATTTGGTAATGGAGGCAAGGGAGACTTACTAGAATTATACATCTTTAAACCATATAAATCAGGATTCTATTACTATGCTCCTGTTGACTATAATGGCTGCCTTCAATATGCAGAATTGGAAGAAGAAGTGGCAAACTACCACATTAATAATATACAAAATGGCCTTCAGCCTTCGTTATTGGTTAATTTTAATAACGGTATTCCTAATGAAGAGACTCAGGAACTTATAGAGCGTAAGATCTATGATAAGTTCTCTGGATCTTCTAATGCAGGTAAGTTCATACTTACCTTCAATGAGTCTGCTGAAGACCAAGCAAGCATTGAGGCCATTCACTTGCCTGATGCTCACGCACAATATCAGTTCTTAGCTGATGAGTCAAGAGAGAAGATTATGCTTGGCCACAGAATTGTGTCTCCTATTCTTCTTGGTATTAAAGACAATACTGGTTTTGGTAACAATGCTGAGGAGCTTCGTACAGCTTCTATCATCATGGATAATATGGTTATCAGACCATTCCAACAACAGCTCATTGAGGGCTTAGATGAGATATTGGCATTTAACAAAATAACTCTTCAATTATACTTCGTTACTCTTCAGCCTATTGAGTTTACAGAGCTTGACAATATCGCTACCAAGATTAAGCGTGAAGAAGAGACTGGTGAGAAGCTTTCTAAGCAAGAGCCAGAGGAGCTTTCAGATTTGTCTGATGAAGAGTTTGAGGACCTGTTTGACCAACTAGAAGACTATGGAGAGGTTATCTCTGACGAGTGGGAATTAGTATCTGCTGAGAAAGTAGATCTAGCAGCGGTATCAGAAGACGATGCGAAGCCTTCTAAGAGCAGTTCTCAGGATAACAAGGGCTACAAGGTAAGATATGCTTATATGCCTGTTAGAAAGTCTCCTGATAGTCGTGAGTTCTGTGTTAGAATGGAAGCTTTAACAGATAAGGATATTGTATTCAGATTAGAGGACATTAATCAGATGTCATTTAGAGGAATCAATAATGAACTTGGACACAATAAACGCAACTACTCTTTATTTAAGTACAAGGGAGGCAAGAACTGCCATCACTTCTGGGAGAAGAGAGTATATAAAAAGAAAACAAGAGTAAGCGAAGATGAGGCGTTAGCTGAAGGCTATGTAGCACCAGTCAATCCAGATGAAGTGCCAATAGCACCAAGGGATATGCCAAATAGAGGAGCTTACCCAACAAGTAAATAATTATGGCACAGAAGGCATTATTTGTTACAATAGCAGACATAAAGAAGAAGTCTATCATTAGTGGTAATGTAGACCCTGATAAGATTGTGCAATTTGTTGAGGTAGCTCAAGACACGCACATTCAAAACTATCTAGGAGGCAAACTGTATAAGAAGCTACAAGAGTTGATTATTAACGATGAAATTGATTTAGTGGCTAATGCAGACTATAAGACGCTTCTAAACACCTATATCAAGCCAATGCTTATTTGGTTTACTCAAAGCGATTATATGCCATTTGCTGCTTTTCAGATAAGCAATGGAGGCATCTATAAGCATAGAAGCGAAAATAGTGATTCAATAACTATGGAAGAGCTTAATATGCTTGTTGCAAGTGCTTTGGAGACTGCTGAGTTCTACACTAGACGCTTTATGGACTATATGGATCATAACAGCAATTTATATCCTGAATATACAAGCACAGCTAACGAAGATATGAATCCTGATAGGGATGTAAACTTTGGCGGTATTTATCTTGGATAAAAGAGGAAAGTATAAACCAAAAGAGGAAAATGTACGCAAGCTATTTGCGTTCCTTAAAAAGATAGGCGAATTGGAAGATTCGTCTATTGTTGTATCCAATAGCAAAAAGAATAAGTAATGGCAGTAGATGTATCTAAGATACCCAATAATAACAAGTTTGACCCTGTAAGAGAAGCAATACTTCAGTTGCAATCTGATATTACTAGTGGGGTAGCAGGTGTTGGTAGTTTAAATGGTCTAACTGGTCTGTTAACTATAGCAGGGACAAGTCCTATAACTGTAACCCCATCAGGAACTACAATCACCATCTCTCTTGACAGTACCATCTCAGGAGATAGAACATTCTCTGACAATGTAATTATCTCAGGAAATCTTACTGTAAATGGTACTACTACCACAATAAGCACAACAGAGCTTACTGTTGAAGATAAGAACATCACTATAGCTTATGGCTCAGGAAGTGCCTTAGCAGCAGATGGTGGAGGGATTACTATTGATGGAGCTAACGCCACAATGCTATATGCTTATTCTACCGATAGAATGGTGTTTAACAAACCAGTAGAATCTACCTATTTTCATGGCGATGGTTCAAACCTTACCAATATAACTGTTTCAGAAACAGACCCAATATATACTGGCTCTTCTTGGTACACTACAACAAATAATTCTACTAATTGGAATACTGCCTATACTTATAGTCAAGTAGGACACTTGCCATTATCAGGAGGTACAGTAAGTGGAAATGTAGCCATTACAGGCAATCTTACAGTGGACACAAATACGCTGTTTGTAGATGCAACAAATAACAGGGTTGGTATCTTAACAAATACGCCTGATTATGGTCTTGATGTCCAGACAACACTAAGAATGCGAGATGTAGGTCAGATTTTATCATTTGATACTACTGGTGCAGCAAATTCTGTTCAACTATATACTGCTAATAGCTATGAATTTTTGATTGTCAATTCAAGAGGAAACACTTCAAGATTAACTCTTGGCAATAGTAATATATCTCTTGGAACTTATGGAACTAGCATTTTACACTTAGACACTGCCAATAATAGGGTTGGGATAAATACAGTTGCTCCATCTTACACATTAGATGTCAATGGCTCTGCTGCATTTAGAAACACAAGCTATGTTATTAATTCAGCGTTGTATAGCTATGATACAACTTCAGGAACATATCTTCAGTTTTATAACAATGGCGTAAGTGGTTATTTGACTATGCTTGGGGCACAGGATTTATTGCTTCAAACAAATGGTGGTAATCTAGCAGTTGGGACTACCTCTGCAACTCAAAAATTAGAGGTCAATGGTGTTGGTTTATTTACAGGAACTTCTTTAACAGGCAATACACAAACAGGTGTTTATATTTACGACCAAAACATTTATTCGTTAGCTGGAAGTAGTGCTAGACCATTGAATATATTTGGTCAAACTCTTAGCTTCTATACAGGGACGAGTTATAGTCAAAGCGTTATTATAGACGCAGATGGACAGGTTGGTATCAATGAGGCAAACCCTTCTGCCTTATTACACATAACAAATAATGAAACAAGTGATTTAACTCATTTATTGCTTGAGAATACTGACGCTGGCACTTCACAAGCCCCAAACCTTGCGTTATATAGAAATTCATCATCGCCAGCAGCAAATGATGCTTTAGGAAATATTTTGTTCTATGGCAAAAACGCTTCAGGAACACAAGTACCATACGCTGAAATATTTAGTGAAATAGTAGATACAACTGCTGGCTCTCACGATGGAAGGCTTGTTTTCTACAACTACATAAATGGAAGTGGTGATTACTCAATGGTTCTAAGTGGAAGAAACTTAGGCATTGGTTTATCTTCGCCAGCTACTAATTTGCATGTCAGAAATACAGGTGCTACTGCCTTAAAACTTGAGAACTTTGGTACTGCTAATTGGATGCTGGGCGTACCTTCAGGACAAACCTATTTAGCATTTGATAATGTGAACAATGATTTGTCTGCACCAAAAGTTGTAATCAATTCTTCAGGGTATCTTGGACTAAATACAACTTCTCCATCATACCTTCTTGATGTGAATGGTAGTGCTGCTTTTAGGTCTTCTAGTTACGCTTTAGATTCAACTTTTTATGGGTATAGCAGTACTGGTGGCGTTTATTTAGGATTATATGGTGGAACTGATGGTAGGGGTTATTTAGGTACGACTGCTAGTGAAGATTTGGTTTTAAATTCAACAGGTGGAAATGTTGGTATAGGAACTACGCCAAGCACTAATCTTGAGGTCTATGATAGTGCAAACCCAACGCTTAGATTACAAACAACTGGAACAACAAATCAAGGTAGTATTGAATTTGGCGATTCAGCAGATGCTGATGTAGGAATCATAAATTATGTTCACGATACGAACAAGATGCGATTCTTTACTAACGCATCTGAAAAAGTGGTGATTACTGGAGATGGATTTGTTGGTGTTGGCGTTCAGAACCCTTCTTATCAATTAGAAGTAACTAGAAGTGCTTCTAACTTATTAGCAAGCTTTTATAGCACTAGCAATGTAAGCTCATTTGTAAATATTGGAACAAGCACAAACACTTTATTCGCCAATATAGGATTGACTTCTGATAATGGTACTGCTCAAATTTGGAACGCTGGTTCTACTTATGTAAGTTATGGTGGTGCTAATTCATTAAACTTCTACGCCCCTTTAGGGGTTAGTATGGCTTGGCATCCAAATGGTGCTCAAAATCAAATGGTGCTTTCAACAAGTGGTACATTGAGCGTTGTTGGTGATATTGTTGGTTATTCTAGTTCAGACAAGGCTTTAAAAGAGAATATTAAGCCGATAGAAGATGCACTAGATAAGATAAGTAAGATAAGTGGCTATGAGTTTGATTGGAACGATAAACAAGATGTTTACGAAGGACACGATGTAGGGGTAATAGCACAAGAGATTGAAGATGTACTTCCTGAAGTTGTAACGACTAGAGATAATGGATACAAGGCAGTTAAGTATGAAAAACTAGCCCCACTTCTTATTCAGGCGATTAAAGAGCAGCAAGAACTCATTGAGGACTTAAAGGCTGAAATAAAACACATTAAAGGTCTGTTCTAATGTCGTTACAAGCACCCTTATCAATAAACTTTATTCAGGACTACTTTACTGCTACTTGGAGTGCAAGTGGAAATATATCGTTTAGGACTATAAATAGTGCTTTAAGTAGAACAACACCTGATGCGTTTTCTGACTTCTTAAACAACCAAGTAGATAGATTTTCATTTCAATACAGTATTCCAAGTGGTACTACTTACTCAATAAGCAGTGCAACTGGTGATTTAGATACTTCATTTAATAACTACAAGACATTTTACACGAATACTGTTGGTGGTAGTGCTGCTGGTAGTGTTTGGCAATTAATAAATACCTACCAATATGGAACACTTACCTCTTATACTGTAAGGATTTACCTTGACCATATTTCAGGTGCATTACCAAGTGGAACGATTAGAATTTATCATTCAAATAGTTCTACTGGTCCTTGGACTTTAAAAACAGTTGGGGCAGAATATAGTACAACCAGTTATTCGTTTACGCCAAATACTTCAGGAAATGATTATTTTCAAATGTATATTGAATCACCAGTAACAGGAACAACTTATCAATGCTTGCTAGGCATAGGAATAGAAATATCATAATTTATATAAAATGAATACTTACTCTTTCAAAATTAACGCAGTAGACGCAAAGGTCAGTTTAAATGGACTATCCAATGTTATCACAACTGTACATTATACACACATTGTGCAAGATGAGCATGGCAATGAATATGGTCGTAATGACGCTATTGTATTGCCTGAACCACAACCTGAAAATTTTGTTGCAGTAGATGACTTGGTACAAGCAGATATTATTTCTTGGATTGAGCCATTGCTTGACCTTGATGCACTACAGGTTGCTTTAGATGCCAAGCTCGCTGAAAAGATAACGCCAAGCGTTGTTCGTTTGATTATTCCTGAAACAAATGAACCAGTAGTTGAAGAACCAGTTGTTGAGCAACCACCTTCTGAAGTTCCCAACATTGGACAATAATTTGTATATTTGAACAAACTAGTTTATTATGTCAAAAATTACTGAAGAGGAGCTTAAAGAGCTTAGAGACCAAGAGGTCAAGAAAAATTCTATTAAATTAGACCTTGGAACTCTTGATGTGCAAAGACACGCTTTGCTCCACGCATTTGCTCAAGTACAAGATGAGCAGAACAAAACAACAACCACGCTAGAAGAAAAGTATGGCAAGGTCAATGTTAACCTAGATGATGGTTCCTACGAGCCAATCGCAGAAGAAGTAGAGGAGGGGCAATAAGCCCCTCTTTTAATTTACAACAGTTTGTTCTTTTTTAGTTATCCATGTATAAAGTTTACTAAAATGGATAATAAAATTTCCTTTATAGCAGGCTGGTTTTTAACAGCAGCTACCACCATAACAGCATCAGGAATATTAAATGCAGTAGTTTTAGGTCTCTTAGGGGGTTTCTTTGGTATCATAGGCAAAGAGGCCTATTACTATACAAGAGATCAATATAGAATATATTGGCCCAAAGCAAAGGCTTGGGTAGCATCTAAAATAGCGTGGATTAAGAGCAAGCTCTAATGACTGCCCCAAAGCTAAATGACGACAGTTCTTTATCTATCAATATCAAATGGCTTATACAGATAGTCATATTGGTGGGTACTGCTGTGTATTTATACTTTGGCTTAGAGAATAGAATAGCTAATAACGAAGACGAAATTAGCGGTTTAAGATTCAATCAGAACAATTATGTGTTTCCTGATATTAGAGTTTTAGAAAATGAAGTAATAGACTTTAAATTAGAGCGAGAGAGAGTTAGGAAAGACATTCAACGACTTAGAGAAATAGTAAACGAGAAATAAATGAGAGTATTTATCCTAATTGCAGCGTTATTGCTTTCTAGCTGTTCAAGCAGCAGGGTGATTAGTCAGAAGGACATTACCAAAGAAAGTAGTTGGCTAGAGTCAAGTGAGGATAACCCAATCATCAATGTCATTCAAAAGCATTATGCTAACAATGATGTGGAGGTTATCATTAAAAAAAAACTGACTACTGACTATGTAAAGATAATGTTAAGCAAGCAGGGTAGAACTATATCTAAAACCACAATCAAGAACCAATGAGCGACAAGAAAAAGTTTAAAGATACAGGTGTAGGTAAGTTTTTAATGGGTAAACTACCTGAGCTTGCAAGTGCAGCCCTCACAGGAGGCCCTTTAGAGGCTCTTAGAACGATTATTGACTCTGATGCGTCTATAGGACCAGAAGAGAAGCAAAGGCTCCACAATGAGCTTATAGAGGCTTATAGGGCAGAAGTAGAGGACAGAGACTCTGCAAGAAGTCGTGAAGTAGAGATTGCTAAGGCAGGTAAGAACGATTGGCTCTTTAATCTAACAGGTATTGTTGGGTTAGGAGCTTTTGGCGTTATTATATGGGCAATTCTTGCCCTAGATATTCCTGAGACTAATAAAGAGCTATTCTACCATTTAATTGGTATCGTAGAGGGTGTTTCATTAAGCATCTTTGGTTATTATTTTGGGACCTCAATGAAGGACAACAAAGACAAATAGCCTCTTTAACATAGTAGGGTCTTTAACATAGTAGGGTATGAAACTTACAGAGCATTTTAACAGAGAAGAGTTTGAGTGTACAGATGGCTCAGAAATGCCAATAGAAGTACAGCTCAACATAGCAGAACTAGCTGTTCAGTTAGAAATTATCAGATCTCATTTTAACGCACCTATACATATTAATAGTGCGTATAGATCACCTGAATACAATGCAACAATACCAGGCAGCTCTAAGAATAGTCAGCATATATTAGGCAAAGCAGCAGATATAGTTGTAGATGGTTATACACCAGATGAGGTTGCCGATGCCATAGAGTTCCTTATTTCTACAGGCATGGTTAAAGAAGGTGGATTGGGAAGATACAACTCATTCACTCATTACGACATTAGAGGAACAAGAGCTAGGTGGAATTACAAGACTATTTGATATAGTTATCGTGTGATAAGAAGTGACTTTTCTTAGTCTTGGAGACAAGTGGCTTCGTATTTGACTTCGCCACTTGCTAAAGCTATTAGTCTAAAGACGCAGTAAAGTTACGACTTTTTTTTGACATTGTCAAGTTCAGGAAAAATATTTCTATTTCTTTCCCTGAGTTTCATTTTTATTTATTATATTTACATCAGTTTCATCTCTTAAGTAAAGGGGAGGGAGAAAAAAGATATTTGACAGGATTGGCTTTCGTTACCTCCCCAATACTTTAATATGACAAAAGAAGAAGAATTAGATAGAGAAGGATTGAAAGTGTTGAGATGGTCTATGTTTGATAGTCCAGACACTCCTGGTTCAGGATACAGATTCATGGAGAGAGAGCCAGTAGTTGCTTTAGATAGAGCTGCACATAGATATGAGTATAGACCTAATGTTATTCTAGGATATACATCTAAGAGAGTGGCTGACAATATGGGGCTAGTAAGCACAGATTCTCATAGAATAGGCAAAGCAGTTAGGATCAGATGTGTTGGTTCTAGAAAAAGATTAAAACTTGTACGATCTCTTATGGAACAGGGAGTACA
>Ga0208898_1000956_pt1 | contig 20424 bp, 29 predicted proteins | sample VirMetDEL_Mar_4_FD_184513 | JGI IMG/M metagenome (GOLD analysis project Ga0208898, IMG submission 184513) | Aqueous microbial communities from the Delaware River and Bay under freshwater to marine salinity gradient to study organic matter... | ecosystem: Environmental > Aquatic > Marine >...
CGTTACCATTCAGAGCGCCCGCCTTGCCTTTGTAGTACTTCGGCTTGCGCGCCTCTTTAGCAATGTGTTCAGCCCAGTCGTTAAAATACTCAACAGGCTCGGGGCGTTCCTCAGGTTTGCGAGGCGGCACCTCTTCGGGCTTGAAGTTGTCTAATTTGCGGGCTAGGTACTTTGCAATGTAGTAGACTAGCAAAATTGAAACTACTAGGCCGATAACTGGCCAAGGGTTTTCGTTTAAAATGTCTGTCTGTGTCATTTTGTTGTTATTAGTATGGTTCAAACATACAACAGAACCGCGCAAACTTGCAACAATAATTTAGTGAATGGCTATTTTTGTGAGTAAACAGCATAAAAAAGCCCCCCATCTCTGGGGAGCCTCACACATAAAAAAAAGTCTAATAACCAAATATTAAACAGAAGAGCAGGCGCAAGTTAGGGCTTTTCTACCATTTTTCTAAGCCGCTGTAGATACCAGTCAGCCTTAGCTAGATCTTCGGCAGCCTTGCCCTCGCCTTTTCTACCTGCTCGCCATACGTATTTTATTACGTTGCCTCTGTGGTAGCCTCTAAACTCTTCAGGGCTTAAGGCGCTTTCTATTGCGTCTATAGCTTCTACCTTACCGCTAGCGTAGTGGCTAGGGTGGTTAACTGTATCAAATCCCGCCATAATTAAAAGGGCAACCCGTCGTTATAATCTTCTGCTGGAGCCGCTGGCTTGGCTTTAGGAACGGCAGGCGCTGCCGCTTTTTCAGCTCCGCCTAATAGCTCTATAAACTGCGCACGGCAATTAATGTAAGTTTTCCCCTGGTACTCGCTCAAAGAAGGCAAGCCCTCGACTAGTACGCTTTTACCCTTTTTTAGGTATTGAGCAAGCGCTGCCCCTTGGCTAGCTTCTCGGTAATAAGCGCAGCCAATCCAAAGCGTCTCTTTTTCTCGCCCTTGGCTTACTCCTACTGAAAAGCGAATCTGCAAGCTTCCGTCTTGCATTGTCTTTGTCTCGGCATCTTTGCCAAGGTTTCCAGTGAAATTTAACTTTAACATATTCTTATTTTAGTTGGTCTAATAACTTGCGCAATATAACAACGCTCTGAGGCTCTTGTACCTCCCAGCGTCTTAAGGTCGAGCGGTCTACTTTAGCCGCCTTGCATATTTTTGTTAAGCTAGTGTTTTTGTCTATACAAAGCTTCTTTAGCTCCTTCGCTACATTTTCTTTTCCTATATCCATAATGCAAAAGTAAGCCTTTTTTATGTATATTTGCAAATATGAAGAGCAATTTAGACTATCATTTAGACACGACCCGCATAAGCAAGAGCGGGCTAGACTTGATCCAAAAAAGCCCAGCGCACTACTTCGAACGCTATTTATCGGGTAGGCATCAAGAGCGAAGCAGTAAAGCCCTAGAAATTGGCAGCGCCGTTCATATGGCTGTGCTAGAGCCTGAGCTATTCGCAGAAACTTACGGCGTTTTGCCCGAGGTTGACAGACGTACAAAGGCAGGAAAAGAAGCTTTCGAGGCGTTTCTAGAAGCAAACCCAAATAAGGCGTTTTTAAGCGCTTCGGACTTTCAGCAATGCCTAGCCCTCGCTGAGTCAGTTAAAAGCCACCAGAAGGCCGCTAAATTGCTCGAGACGGGCATAGCCGAGCAGACTATTATCTGGGACGACCTAGCAACAGGCGCACCTTGTAAAGCTCGCCCAGATTTCGTAACTCAGCGAATGGGCAGCACGTTTATAGTTGACCTTAAAACAACAGAGGACGCAAGCCCTCGTGGTTTTAGCAGAAGCGCCTATAAGTACCGCTACCACGTCCAAGCTGCTTTTTACTTAGACGGCTACGAACAGGCTCACGGCATTACTCCCGAGGCTTTTATTTTTGTCGCAGTAGAAAAGAACCCGCCTTACTTAGTTGCCTGCTATATTTACGGCCCTGAGGAGCTAAACCTAGCACGCGAGACGTATAGAGCAAACCTAGCAACCTATTTAGAGTGCCGAAATAGCAACAGCTGGCCAGGTTACCCCGAAATTATTAACCCTTTAGAATTACCTAATTACTAAATATATGTCAGAAAAAGAAACAACCCAAACGCAAGAGCTAGCAACGGACTTAGCGCCGCTGTCAATTACTAACTTTGAACACGCGCAGCGAGTTGCAAAAGCGCTCAGTTCTTCTAACTTGATCCCGCAAAATTACCAAGGCAATATACCTAATACTCTAGTGGCCCTCGAAATGGCAAACCGAATCGGGGCCTCGCCTTTAATGGTTATGCAGAACTTGCACGTAATCCACGGCCGCCCGTCTTGGTCTAGCTCCTTTATTATTGCCGCACTAAACAGCTGCGGGCGCTTCTCTGCGCTTAAGTTTGTAACTGACAAAGCAGGCTGCAAAGCCGTAGCTACTGAGCTAGCAACTGGCGAGCTAATCGAAGGCCCGACGGTAACGCTCGAAATGGCTTCAGCAGAAGGCTGGGCTACTAAAGCAGGGTCGAAATGGAAAACAATGCCCGAGCTAATGCTACGCTATAGAGCCGCCGCTTTCTTTGGCCGCCTTTACGCTCCCGATATTCTGATGGGGATGCAAACAGCAGAAGAAGCCGCAGACGTTGTAAGCGTCAAAAAGGAAACTATTGCAGCAGACCTAAACGAAAAGCTGTAACTTTGCATCCAGTCGTTAAATACTTCCCAGGATGATCAAAAGTAACCGCCCCGCCTGACTAGCGGGGTTTTTTATTTCTCTTTTACAAGCTTTTCAGCATCTCAATAAGCCCAGGGTGCGGGTAGGTGTCTACCTTATCCACTCGCGTAGAGTTGTGCGTAAATACCCCGCTCTCGCCTTTCAAGGCTCTAGGCGTTACCTCAAATATATCGGGGTTATAGGTTAAATCTATCCCGTACTTTTTACCCCAATAAAGGAGCAGCTTGCGCGTGCTTTCAATTTGCTCAGGCGTGTAGTTCTCGTAAGCCTTGTAACCTTTATACTGAACGTGGCAAACGTCGGTAACTTCTTTGCCTACGTAACTATAGAACTTGCCATCCTTCTCAGTCAATCCGCCCCAGTTAATTAGCTCTATTCCTATGCTAATTTTATCAAGCTGGACGTAAGGCACGCCGTGCTTCTTAAATACGTCTACTTTTGTGCCAAGGTGGTAAGCCCAAGCGCTAGAAGGGAAGCCTTGCACTATTTGCCCGCTGCGATCAATGACGACGCAAGTCGCTATCTTGTTAGCCTTGCGCTCCCATCCTGCAAAGCAGTTAACGCCTGTGCCTGTTCCTGCCGTGTGGTGAAGGTAAATCTGCTTTTTAGCGTGCTGCTCGCGGTTGTACTGCGTGAAGGTTACGCTTTTTATATTCAGCTCTTTAATATCCATATTACAAAGGTACTAATTAGCGTGCTGCGTGTTGAATTGCAAATAGGGGCGACCTTCGTAAACTCCGAATTTAACGTCAAGCCAACGCCCTCCTAAGGGCTTGGGAGGCGCTCCGCGCTCAACGTGCCAGCCCATTCCTGGTAAATACTCTTCCTTGTATGTAGAAGTGCGCACCATATAGCAATTAACTAGCTCGGGCCTGTTGTTTCTATTTAGGCGCTCAATAGAGTAAATAATCTCAGTCGATTCGTGAACGTGACCGCTCCAAATAATGTCGGCCCCTTCCACCATTGTCGCCATCCTGTTAAATTGTATAGCCCCGCGAGTAACTACCCCGCCGCCTCCGCTCCCGTGGTGGTATTTAATGCGAAGCGTTTGCCCTTGGTTGCCCGTGCTTTTAAATTGATACATTACCCAGCCCGAGTAAGTCCCTAGCACCTCAGTTCTGCCTATTAGGTGCGCAAAGGTTCTAAGGCAATCAAATTCTTGATGGTTTATTATAGCCGTCTCGTGGTTCCCGTAGGCTATTAAGTGAATAAGCTCAGCGTAAGGCTTAAAGAACTTGGCGCAATCAGCTACAACAGCATCGAAGTAATTGACTACTTGGTGTTCTGGCCGTACCGTCTCCTTATTCGCCCTGCGATCTTTCTTGCCGCCCATAAGGTCGAGAAGATCGCCATTTATTAGAATAGGGTGGCCGCCTGCTTTGGCTTCGTCTAAATGCCTTTTAAGTAGCTTGCGGTCGCATTTAGGATTGTCCCAATGTATGTCGCTCAGAAGTAAAAAGCGGTAACTCCCCCAGCCTTTTATCTCGTGCATTATAACGCTGGTCTCGCTCATAAGATTAGGCCGACTACAAAAGCCAACGGTGCAATAATACGCCAGAGGCTGAGCTTCTGCGTTAGTTTATCGTTGTTTCGTTGTAAATGCTCTACGGCTGCCTTATGCTGCAATATCTCTAAAGAGTCTATTTTTATGCGCTCCTGGTATAAAGGAACAAGCGCCCGAGCCTTAGCGCCTTCGGCTAAGTAGTAGTTAATCTCGGCCAGCGTCGAGCTGTCTATGCTTTGAGAGTAAGCCCTTGAGGGTTTTGCTAGTAGTATCGCCAGTACTGCGAATATCTTTAATAAGCGAGTCATAAGTTAACGCTGTTTTATTTATTGAGTCTGTAAGCGCATTGCGCTGCGTTTCTAGCCCTTTTACGCTGTCTTTGTAGTTAGCTATAAGGCTGTCACTATCCGAGGGCATAGAAGGCCCCCAGCGAAATATAGCGGCAACAAAAAGTACCCCGAGAAGAACCCAGAGCGCTAGAGCGGCCAAAGCAATGTCATTCTTACTCACCTTTGGAAGGCTTGGCGAACTTTTCAACGCTAGTAAAGCCTAAGCATAGAATAGTAACCCACTCCACAGAGCTAACAAGCTCAGGGCTAGGCGCTACTTCTACAGGGCTAAAGCTGTTGGCAATCATTGTGCCGAATAAAACCAAAGCGCCCAATACTCCTACCACGCGCTTCGAGCTAGTCTCGCCAGCTTGGCCTTTAAATACGTCTAGAATCTTCATTTCTTACTTGTTAATCTTTTGCATATTAGAAACCCTAATAGAGTCAGCAACCCGCTCGGCCTTTAGATCCTCCATAGACGCAGGAACTGGAACGCTGTAAACCTCGCAAACCTTTTCGAGCAGCTCTACCTTCTTAGCCATTTCCTCGGCTTTTAAGACAGTTTCTTGTACTTGCTGTACTTTCTCCTCAGTCATCTGTTTTGCTTCGTCTATGGAGGCTCTGGTGACTTCAATCGTTTGTTGAGCGTGGTCTATGACCAAGTCGTATTTGGCATAGGGGTCTGTGTTCTCCAAACGAGGAGTTGCGGTGACGGCCAACAAAGAGGCTAAGAGAAAGTATTTCATTGGATGACTCCTATTTTTTTGTATGTATTGAGTTCAGATCGTAGAGAGGCAGAGAGTGAATCTTGTGTCTTGAGCATCTTTGCCATCTGATCCAACTTCGTTTCACAACGAGTGAGCCTTTCTTCGCAACCCGTGTTGACTTGCTTATCTTGATTCTCCATTCTCATATACAGAAAAACAACCGCAAAAAGCATCAGATAGGTAACGGCCTTGCTTGGGTCTTTGCTGAACTCTGAAAAACTAACTGGAAGTTTCATATTTGGAATTAGCAAATCAGCGACCTTGTCCCCGATATTTTTTCTGCGGTGGGTTGTTTTTTGAATGCACCCCTTTTCTGCTCACTTTCTTTCGTGGGCGGTATTTGCTTACCGCTATGCTTTTAACTTTAGCCATTGAATGGGTCGGGTTGGATTACTTCAAATTCGGTGGGGCTTCCCAAAACGGGCAACAAACTCTCATCGTAGACAATGTACCAAAAGGTTGGGGTGTTTAGTTCAGCGAATGAATAGCCTACCCAGTTTTGCGTTACATCATCGGGGCTGACGGGTATTTCGTAATAAGCGTTACAAGCCGATTGTGCGGTTTGTGCTTCTTGTTCGGTTTGATATTGGTAGCCTTTTGTCATTAGTAAATAGAATAAAAGTCGTTGATGTTGTTGTTAATGTCTGAAAGATTTGATGTTTGTGCAGTTTGCCATATAACTATTTCAGATATATAACCCTCCATTTGATTAGAACCAGTATTGGTATAATTGGCAATTACATAACGGTCTGATGCTCCTGATACCGTAGTTACGCTATCCTCTTCTAATCCATTTGTATACAACTTTTTATCATTAATGTCAATAGTTGATAACTGAAATGAACCCACATCAGTTGTAGAGATCATATTATCATTGCTATTTGCATATTTTAACTTACCAGTATCTGCAACCGCCACTATTATATAATTGTTATTAGACAAAGCTAATATTACTTGATTTTTACTTGATACATAAGGTACATTATGTACAACTGTAATCAAATTATTTGTTGTAGAATTAGTTACTGACAAGCATAAATTTTGCAATGTTGTTCCAAAATCTATTGATGACTTTGTACCTTGCGTTATAACCCCACTAACACTATCGTAAATTTTTGGTTGATTTGCAGCCGTTGTTTGCGTTGCATTATATCCGTTTCCGCTTTGGTCGTACCAAGTAGTAACAAAACCATTAGTACCCGAACAAAAAGAAGCGAGGCTTGTGGTGTCAAGTTCGTTGTTTGAAAACCCAATATCCTGCTCTGTGTTGTCAGATGCCCTGCGAACACGGATAGCACTACCAGTATAGGTAGACGACAACTGACGCAAAGAATAGGCAGCTGCTGCTCCTGAGTAGGTGTCTAATAAGCCAATAAAGCCACCGACAAAGCGTTGCCTACCTATGCCAACTCCTAATCCGATCATTTAATAAGCTATTACGCTGCCGCTTGAAATTGTAAAGGCTGTAATCTTCTGGCCTTTTCCAGCTGGCAAATAAGCGCCCTGCTTAAAAGTTACGCCGCTCATTCCGCGATCGCTTAGAACGTTTGCAGCGCTCTGAAAATCAGGAGTAACGGTAAAAGAAGTAAAGACGGTGTCCTCTTGACAAACTACAGCGTCATAGGAAACGCCTGTAACGGTTGCGGCTGCGTGGTATTTGAAACCCTGAGAGCCAGCTAAAATATCTGCGGAAGCTTGTGCCATACTCCAAAAATAAAAGCATAGCAGGCAAACACTAGCAACAATTTAGCCGCTTTTCTTATTTGTCTGAGGCTACTATATACCACTGCGTGCCGTCGCTTTGTACCCAGTAAGTTTCAAAGCGCGCATTCCAGCTCTTTAGCTGCGCGTCATTAATCTGGTAGCCAGCCCCTGCGTCAAGCGTCAAGCTGTTAGCTGAGGCTGATTTAATAAAGCCAAAGCGCAAGCCAGGGGTAACGCTAGGCGGGGCAGGTAAGTCTATTGTAATACTGCCGCCGCTAGTGTCGCAAATAAAGATCTCGTATTCAGTCGGGAAGCTTGTAATGTCGCTCGTTACGTTAAGTGAGGCCCCAAGCCTTCGCATTTGCCAAGAGAAATCTACGGCAGTAGCATCGTATTTTAGAGCGAGCGTATAGGTGCCATCTACTCCAGGGTCAGAGGTTGGCGCACCTTCGCTAACTTCTAAAAAGTCGTTAATAAGCTGGTCGGGCAATGCGCCAGTAATATCCTCAGCTCTACCTACTTGCTCGCGCAGGCGGTCGATTTGGTCTTGAATATAGACGCGCTCAGACGGCACAGGGTTATCTGTTTCCCCTTCGCTTATTACGTCGCCGTAGGTTGTCTCAATTTTAAGCCATTCGCCCTCCCAAGTTTCAAGCTGAGCCGAATAAGTGCAGCCGTTTAATAACCAAGCCCCGCCGTCAAAGTACAAAGACTTTACAGCCGTTAGGTTTCCGCTGTCGTGCCAGGTTCCGCGTATAGCGCCAATAAAGCCCGCATAAATTGCGCTGCATTGATCTACTAGCGACTGCTGGAAGCTTTCACTATAGCCAACCTCCCAGCCGTTGCCCCAGTCTGTAGGTTTTACTGAGGTTGCAAAAGTCGGGCCTACCATTACGGTACCTAGTTCGTATTTATCAAAGCCGTCATAAAATACCTGCGGCAAGTCTTTTACTATGCTATTTTGTAACGCGCTGTTACCACTCTGCGCCCAGGTGTTTTTAGTAAAGTTGTATGGGTCGCTAGTTGTATAGCTTCGGCTTGCTGCAATACTGCCGAGAAAATCTATAGGCGTAGAGCTTTTAATACTCCAGCTAGTCGTAAAGGGGTTTTTGACGAAATTAAGCACCACCTCTTCAACTGTCGCCTCAACGTGAAACCCTGTTATATTGGCCGCGGGGCCTGTCGTAATAGGAGCGCTAAAATCCTCTACTATATTAATAGGCCAGCGTCGTTTAGATCCGCTGTAATACTTGAAAGCCTTGAGCTTGTAATTAGGCAAAGTAGCTGATGACTGCCAATAAAGCCCGTCGTAATAATAATAAAGCGAAGTAGGAGAGCCGTCCACGCCATAAATGCGCCATTTGACAACCTGATAAGCTACGTTTTGACTTGAGGCGCTTGCGCTTTCTATGTTTAGCTGTATGCGAAACGGGTAGCCATTCTCTAGCCTGTCAAAGTCTAATTGCATTGCGCCTATGCCAAAAGTTATTTTTTTAGCGTATGCCCCGTTAGCTTTTGTCAATTCAGAGCGGCTAAGCCTTACAGGCGGCTGGTAATAAAGCTGAGGCTTGGCTGCCCATTGTGGGCGAGCTGGCAAAGTGCCTAAGCTAACGGCGTGCGATAGCGTGCTAGTCCCGTTATAGTTTCCGCTCTTGTCGTATTTATGAAAGGTCAGCGTAGAACTTAAGTAGGTCGGGGTCTGAGTAATGTAATAGCCGCCGTTATCAAAATGTATTCTAGCCCCGAAACCTTGCAGTATTAACTCTACTGCCTTGCGCGCGGTTATATAATCAAGTTCAACGCCTCCGAATATGTCGAAGTTATCGACGAAGGCCAAGCGGTGAAACCAGAAAGTATTTAATTTCTCGCTGCTTACGCTCTGAGTAGCGCTCTCGTATTGCTCTAGGCCGTCGAAAATATAGTCATCGGTTGCCCCGAAATAATCGTCTAGCCCGCTAAGCTCTAAGCATTTGCGCAGTAAATAAATGCCGCCTGCGTGGTCGTTAGTAAACCAAGACTCATCTACAAAAAAGCCCTCGATCAAGTTTAACGCGTCTACTGCGGCTACCTGTATAACTATCTTGCCATCTGGGTCTGCTCGCTCGAAGCGCATTTGATCAGCTAGCACTCGGCCAACATAGTATAAATTACCGCTCTTTAGAATTTTAATAGCGTAGCTTCCCTCTGGGTCTGCGCTGATGCCTTGAAAAGCAGTAAGTTGCGCATCTGTCGTAACAACAAAAGGCACACTTACACGGCTCGCCCTTATAGGGTTATCAAAAAATGTGTCACTCTCGCCTTGCCTTTCAATGCTAAAGCCAGGAGAAGCTAAAGCAAGCTCTACGGGCGTACTTGTGCCGCTAGGGCCGTCCCATAATTCGCAGGTATACTCAACGCCTGCTATGCTGTAAAAAGTGCCGTAGAATTGTTTAGCCATACCTCAAAGTTAACCTCTTGCTTTGTCTTTTTCGTAACGGTTAACAGCTAGCCACAAGTCGCGGCCATCGAAACGAGTAGAAGCCACAAGCTCGCCGCTTCCGCCTCCTGTGTTAATCATAGACTGCAATTTGTCAAGCGGGGCAATTACTTCGGGGTTAGTTCTAGCGCCTGGGTATTCGCCCATTAAGCCCAAGGTCGGGCCGCTGACTATACCACCATCTGCAAACGCTTGAACTTGCGAGCCTTTTGCCATTGCGTTTCTAACAAGAGTAGAAGCCGTAAGCAATCCAACGCCCGCAATAATTGCAACAGCAGGATCTAAGCTTTTTAACGACTCTTTGAAAGCATCAATAGCTATACCTTGGGCAATAAGCGCCTTACCAAAAGTACCAAGGAAGCCAGCTAAGGAACTAGCAAAAGACTGCAAAAAAGTTTGCATAGCGTCGGCTTTACCTGTTATAGCATCGCCCAACAATACGGCGAAACTCTCTAGCATTGAGGCGCTCATAGTCGCGAGAGCAGCGCTAGCTTGCTCTGCTGCAACTTCCATTTTAAGAGCAAACTGCTGCATTTTGCGCGCCCTTAATTCCATTGCCAGGAAAAGGTCGGCGTTATTTGCTCGCCATTGCGCTAGGGCTTCAAAGTCTAAAGCAGCAGCCTCTTGGTTCTGCTCAGCTAGAGTCATTAAATAACCGTTGCCGCTAGGAGCCGCAGCAGGAGCAGCTGGGGCCATCATAGCCTCGGTTAATTCTTTGGGCTTGCGACGTGCAGACAAATTGGCTAAACGCTTTGCCTCCTCGTCTTGGAGAAACTTAGTTAGATTCTCCTGCATTGTTACCTCTAGCTTGCGCTTATCTTCTAGCCATTTAGCATAATCTTTAAGCTCCTGCTCTCTGAGCTTTTTGCCCTCTTCGTAGACCTGCTCTTTATAGGACATTTCAGAGTCGGCGGCTTCGCCTGTAAGCTGAGCCATTAATTCGTAAAGATCCTGGGCGCTTTTCTGCTCGTCTTTGCGCTGGTTAATTAGCTTAGTAACAAGCGCCAGCTTTTCGTCTACGTTTTTTTGATATTGAGTTTGGAGCTGGTCTTCGCTAGCGCCCTCAAGTTTAAGCTGGTGCATTACCCGCTTATGCCTAAGATCCATAGCCTTTAGCTCGTCGTCCTCTATTGCTTTTACGAAGTCGCTTACTTTGTCAGTTGCCTTTTCGGCTTCGTCTCCTAAGCTAGCAAACTTCTCAATAAGAAAGCCTAAGGCAAAAACAGCCGCGCCTATGCCAGTAGCAAGTAGGGCGACCCGAAAGGCTTTCATTGCCCCCGTAGAGGTTCCAACTGCAACGGCGTAAACTTTCTGCGCAGCAGCTGCGGCAGTCGTGTAAATTTCGTTTTGCCTTTGCGCTAGGTTATAAACGGCAACGGCAGCAGAAGCCAAGGCCATTGTAACCTGTACGCCGCGCATTACCTTTCCTACTTTCTCATTATTGCCAGACAGCAAAAGCGTAGCCATAGAGGCCGCGTTTACGGCTCGGCTTAGCGCCTCCATTGCCTGCGTGTTCTGCTCGGCTCTGCGGCTGCCCTCTTCTAAGTTAAAGTTAGTCTCAGCCCTAGCGTCGCTCAAATTACGGACGGCGCTTTCTTGGTCTTTAATCTCGACCTTAAGCGAGGCAATAGCATTCTTAAGCGCTTTCTGGCGCATTAAATCGCCCTTACTAGTCTGAGCTAACTTATTTTCTAGCGCTATTAAATCCTGCTTAAAGCTGGTTAAAATGCTGCGTTGCTCGTTAATTGTTTGCGTAAGCTCGCGGCGCTTTACTCTTAAATTCTCGCCGCCTAACGCCTGCTCTAGAGCTTTCTTAGATCCAGCAGCGGCCTGCTCCATTTTCTTAGTGGAGCCTTTGACGACGTTAACAGCGTCAGCCATCCCCTTTTTGAGTTTCTCAAAGGAGGCGCTAATTATTACGTTTAAGTCTAAGTTACTGGCCATTATACGGAGTAGCTAACTATGTAATCCTGTGAAACTTGGTAAACCCCGTCAAAGTCTGCGGCATCGTCTACGAACTCCTGCTCATTGTCAAACTCGATATAAAAAACGTTAACGCCGTTGTAAGTGCCAGGCGTTACTACATTGAGCGCTGCCCTCACAGTATCCGCTAGCGTGCTAGCATCTTCGTAAGTTAGAGCAAGACAATCAATTTGCACCCGTGTAAAGTCCAGGCGGCTGTTTGAGTCTTTTGTTGGCGTGGCGTTAATACTTACCTCGCTGTAAACTACGGCAGGGAAAGCCGAACCTTGAGGCAAGCGCAGCGGGTTAACTCTATTCGAGACTAACGCGCTAACGCCCGCGCTGTTGGCGAGTATGTTATAAATTACTTTTGCGGCTCTCATTTAGGCGGGGTTAGCTTATCAAAAATAGCCTTATTGGCGGTTATTACCTCCTTAACACTTGCCGCAATTTTCTGCTCCCAAGGGAAGCGCATTAAATCGGTAGGCTTTAGACGCTTTTTTGAGTAGGGCATAACCATAAAAACGGCGAGCCATCTAGTCCGCTCCCATTCATTGCGGTAAGCCTGTTGCTGTGCTGCTCTTAACCCCTTGAGGCGCAGCATAAAGTAACGCGGCGTTATTTCGTTAAAAGCCTCCTCAGTTAGCAGCATTTCGCCGTAACCTATGGCTTTAAGTTGGTCGAAGTCTAGCGGCCGCCGCTCGCCGCTTGTTAGTTTCCCTCCGTTTGCGCCTCCTCAGGAGCAACGGCAAAGAAAGCGCTAACAGCCTCCGTAAAGGCGTTTAGAGCGGGCGTAATTTCGGCAAGGCTAGTAACCTCCTCGGCTAACTCTTCTGCGTCCTTATACGGGCATTTCTCGCCAATTTTCTTATAACCAGCTTGCACCCCATAGAACGCACAAAGACGGGCGAAGGCTAGCGTGTTTGCCATACCTTGGCCCGTCTGCGCGAGTTGGTCGAAGTTTTGAACGTCAGCGCCTTGCATTACGCGCTCTATTGCTACCATATTAAAGTAAAGCGGGTGCTTCTTGCCCCCTATTGTTACTTCTGTCATAGTGCAATAATACGCAAAAAGGCGTTAACTATTGCTTAAATAGTGCCGACAGTCAAGGCGCCAGTTCCCTGAATAGAAGCGCTAAAAGTAGCCGCGTCATTGTTAGGAGCGCTCAGAGTCAAATTTGAAAAGAAAGCGCTGCCGCTCAATTTCAAATCGCCGCTTACGTTAGAGGTCATAACGACGGTAACAGAGGTGCCAGCGAGCAAGTCCGTTACTACGTCCTGCCAGCTAATGCCAGTTGCTGAGCCGTCCTCTTCAAAGATACCCTCGCAGCTCAAAGTCCAGCCAGCCTCGCCAGCTAAAAATTCTTTGTAGCCGCCGCTATCTTTGTTAGTTACGTCGATCATATCTTTAGTTAAATCGAAGTCGCTGCTAGTTGCATTAGCGATTTTGGTCAGGGTTCCGCTTACGTCTTTGTAGATCGCAATTAGGGTACCGTTTACAAGTCCTGTGGTTGCCATTGTATTTACTTTTTAATTTGTTTAGTTATTAATTCGCTAAGCCCCTTTTCTATTGAGGTTTTAACGGTGGTTTTATTTTTGTCAAAAGCGCGAGCTAAGAAAGGGTTAGGCGGCACAATAGTTACTGAGCCGTCGTAACGCTGGCGCTTCCAGCCTCCTGCAATTAAATAAGCGTGGTAACCTTTCCAGCTGCCGTAAGTTCTAGGGCCAATAATAACGGCGCTCTTATAGCGCTTGTTACGCTCTATAAAGCCAATAGAGGCACGCAAGTTACCAGTGCGGCTAGTTATTCCAGCCTGAGCGTCGCTAACAATAGGCTGAGCGCTTTGCTTAATAACGTCGTAAGCCTTAGCCTCTAGCCCTTTGGTAGAGTTCTTAAGTTTATTCACAATATTATTAAGCCCAGTAACCACTTCTTAGCTCGTTAATTCAGTCAGCAAGTTAGCGTAAAGCCTGCGCTCTTTCTCGGCAATGTTCAAAATGTTGTAATAATTGCCGCCCCAACTTATGCGCATTTTTACGTTAAAGCCAGCATCCCAGCGAGTGATAAAGTTTACTCGCGTTTTATGCTCTCTGCGCTCCGCGTTAGTTGGCTCCTGCCCAAAGTCGCTTTCTTTTACCTGCGCCCATACTTGCGCATAAGTACTCCAGGACTGCGTCCGCTGCCCCGTGTTAGAGCTTACGCTTTCGGTGTAGCTCTCAATTGTTACCAGTTCGTCAAACTTGCCCGCGTCCATTAAATAAAGAAGTCTATTTTATAAGGATCAAGTAAGTAATGCAAGCCAAAGTCTAGCGGCTTCATTCCTGAGCTGCTGGTAATAGCTGCGCGGTTGTCGTAGTATTGGCCAATTAGCAAAAGCGCCGCGTGTTTTACAGCGGTTGGGAACTTGTTGCCCTGGTCAGTTGTAGCGCTAGTAAGCTCGAAGCCTTCTACTAGTTCTACAAGATACTTAGTCTTAGCATCCGTCAAACTAGGAGGCGCAGTATTAAAGAAAATATCGCGGCCATAATTGCCCATAGGGTCGGGAGCATCTATCCAGTCGGCAGCGTCGAAAGCGGTAACAGCGTTCGCGTCGCTTATGTAATTAACAGAGGTAAGGCTAAGCACTCGGCTAGGGATTCGTAAATAATTACCGCTAGGCTGTTGCAATCCGTTTACAGGGTTAACAATAGCAGCGAGGCCCGTATAGCCGTCAAAGCCGTAGCGCACAGAGGACTTAACGACGTTATAGCCTAAGTAATTACCGCAGGCATCTAGGGCCATAGTAATAAGCCCCGTAATATAGCTGTCATCTGCTGAGCTAGTTACGCGCAGGTGAGACTTAGCTTCTGAGAGGCTAATATAGTCCGTAGCTGTGTTTACGTTGCTTATTGTGCGCTTTCCTGTAATCATTTTTTAACCTTCTTAGCGGGCTTAGGTTCTTCTTTCTTAGGCTCTTCGATTAACTCAACAGCGCCAGCTTCTAGCAATAGCTCGGCCTGCTTAGCGTCCATCTCTACAATGTCACCAGGGCCGTAGCAAAGGTTAAACTGCCCGCTTGCGTTAATCAAAAATTTAACTTTAGCTTTCATAAAATTAGCCCCTGGGGGCAAGAATTAACCACCCCCAAGGCACTAGGTTTAACCCCCTAGCGGGCTTTAGTTGCCTAATTAGGCGTCGATGTCTTTGATGACAGCGAAAGCAGTAGGCTGGAGCAAGTTGCAGTCCAAGTAAGAGTTAAGTACAATGTTGGTCAAGCCAGCAGTAGCACCGCTGTAAGGATCAACAGTCAACTCCATTCCACCCCAAGAGGCCAAGGCCATTTTAGAGAAGTCTCCGAAAATCATAGCGCTCAAGTCAGAGGCAGCACCTTTAGACAAGTTGCTAGGCACGTTAGTAGTGAAAGCAGCGGCGTAGCCGTTCAACTCATTAGCGCCAGAAGGCATAATAAAGTTACCCTCTACGCCAGAAGACTGACGGGGAGTAGTTTGCAAAGCAGCTTTTACTAGAGGGTTAGTCAAGTAAGCAACACCCTCGCCGTTAGCGTTTTCTACAGCTTTCATCAAGTTAACAACGTCAGCCCATACAGCAGCAGCACCGTTAGCGTTTACAGAGTTGTTGGCAGCGCCACCAGCGTAAGCTACATTCACAGAAGAGTTAGCGATAATACCAGTAGGTTCGTTAGTTCCACCGCCTTTAATAGCAGCCTTTTCCATTTCTTGAGCCATTGCGGTAATCAAAAAATTACGCACATACTGGTCAATAGAGTTGCTAGACTGAAGCATCAACTGGTTAGAAACCTGGATGAAAGCAGCCAAACGCTTGGGGCTGAAAGTAATTTTAGAGAAGGCAGGGCTTTTCTCGGTAGCGGTTCCGTTTTCAGTATTCCAACCAGCGGCGGGCTGAGTTGAAGCCGTAGGCATATCCAAGTTACCTACCAAGCCATTTAACTGCTGAACGCCCAAGCCGCGCAAAACGGTCTTTGGCAACAATACGTCAATAATTCCGCCAACGTTGGTCTGGATGTTAACGCCACCCTGGTCGCCACCAGTTCCGCCTGTTGCAGTCATATCGCGTTTGAAAACCTCAGAAGGAATCAAAACAGAGTGAGCGGCAACAGAAACGCCAGAACGTTGGAACTCGTCGGCAGCGATTTTGCTAAATTCAGCTTCTACACCATCCTTACGGCCAGTAGCAGCCATTTGTACGGCACGCTTAAAGCTAAACTGCTCTCCCATTTTAGCGCGCTCTTTTTCCTCAGAGTAAGAAGCACCGCCGCTCAAGTTAGCAGCTTCGGCAGCGCGAGACTGCAATTTCTCCAATTTAGAAACCTCTGAGCTAATAGCGTCCAAGCGGCTGTCAATCTCGTCCAAGCGAGCAGACTCGCTGTCGCTCATAGAACGGGCTTCTTTTTCGATGTTGTTTTGTAGAGTCTGCAACTCGCTTACCAAGCGGCCGCGCTCCTCTTTCAAAGCTTTAATTTTGTTCATTGTATAAGTGTTTTAATTGTTTTAATGGGTTAAAGGTTTTTATATCTAGCCAAGACCAGCTTAATAACGTCGCTGCTCGCCTCGCTTTTTTCTGCGTCGATTAACTCGCGCTCATCCTTAGCGGCTTGCAAATCGCGGGCGCTTACTGCTGTTCCCTCGTAGGCTGGGTAAGTAACAGGGCTAACGTCATAAAGACGCTCTATCTTTTTGATAACGCGCATACCGTTTACGCCGTACTTTTCAGAGCTGCGCCACTCGCTGCCGCCTTTAGGGACGGTAAAAGCAAAAGAGCTTTGCGTAATGTCGCCGCGCATAATAGAACGAACCCAGCTAACGTGAGTCGGGTTTTCGTAGTCAGGAGTAAAGCTATAACCAAGCTCGCCGCCCTCGGTTAAAAATACCTTAGCCGTGCCGCTTGCTGTTCTACCTAGTACCTGGTTAGGGTCGTGGTTGCCCAACACTCGCACGTCATCCTCTAGCACCTCATTAAAAGCGCCTTCGCTAATAATCTCCTCGGCAAAGCCTAGGTCAGTAGCTTGGTTAATTACAGCGGCTACCCCGCGCACCTCTACGGGAAGCTCTTGCCCTTCTTGCATTCGGGCTTCAATAGTGCCTAAAAAGGCGCGGCGTTCGTGGTTATTCATTAGGCTTGTGTATTATTGTTATTCCCGTCGGGGTTGTTATTCTTAAGTGCAGCGCTAGTAAGCTGGTCAATCTTGGCCTGCATATAAGCGTTAATTTGCTCGGCTGGCATAAGGTTTGCCTCAATCAAATAAGAGTCGCCACCTTCAAAGCCGTTTGCGTCTTCAAACTGGCGGGCCTCATTGCGAGACAACCAGCCGCCGCGTATGCCTTTGTTGTAAAAGTCTGCGCGATCGTTAGCCGTTGCTCTTAGCAAGCTGTTAAAATTAAACTTGAAGTAATAGTTAATCTTGTCGGCTTCGGTCAAAAGCTTGCGACGCATCTCCTGCTCGATGTTAATAGCGTAAGCCATTAGGGTGCGGCTGTAAAAATCTTGGTATTCCTGCTCGACACTAGACTTTACGCCGTCTTTATTTGCGCCAATCATTGAGGCAGGCACGCCAAAAATGCGGGCAATCTCCTCAGCGCTGAATTGGCGCTCTTCTAAGAACTGCGCCTCTTCGGGACTCATTGAGAGCTTCTCCATTGCTACCCCTGCGGGCAACACAGTAGAGCGGCTAGCTCCGTTTATAACGTCGTCTAAACTCAGTTTCAAGCCTTGAGCCTGCTCGGGTTTAATCTGGTGTTCGCTTTTAAGTAAAAACTTAAGCGTCCCATTCTTATAAATGTCAGCGCTTGCACGAATAGCGGCAAGGTCAACGCCTAACGTTTCTGCGTGAATCTGCACAGGGCTGCGGCCCTCTAGTACGTTGTCAACGCAAAGCCCTTTAAAATGCAGCATATCCACAGCGGGAACAAGCGTAGGGTAGCCAGGGGCTGAGACTTTGTAAAAAAGCTGCCCGTCGCTTAGAATAGGCTTAACGTAGTCGGCGCTAATCGGGTGAAGCTCAACAGCGATAAAACGCGCGTCTCTATTGATAAAGGCGTAAGCGTTGCCGCGAAGTGCGAGCTGCGCTACCTGGTACTTCAAAAAGTCGAATTTCGTTTGATACGCGTTAGGCTCATTAATAACAGCGCTAGCGTAATGCGCACGGGCTACCCGCTTGCCAAAGTCCTGCTCTTCGTAAAGCTTAAGATCAAGGGCAGCAAGGCCGTCCGATATAACGCGCACACAAGCGTGAACAGAGGCAATAGACAAAGCGCTACGGGTGTTAACCGCTTGACCGCTAGCCGTCTGAGCGCCGAAAACATTAGTAAGGGCATTAAGTAGCCAGTCAGCTGGAGCGCTTAAAGAGCTTCGGCGTTCTACTTTGCTAGGGCTAAAAAGCCGCTTTAGGCTAAACTGCATAAGGCGAAATTATACCTTCGCGCGCGTAACGGGTGCAACTTTCTCCCATTGTTAGCGGTTTTCCTTTAGCCATCTGCTCAGAGTTGAGCGAAATACCCCGTAATCCTTAAAGCGCCTGCGGTTGAAAATAGCAGCGTAACGCTCCTCGATTTTCTCGTAAGCTTCGGCGTAGGTCTTGCTAGTTGGCAGCTCCTTGTAAAATTCCTTTATAAAGTCATCCTTAAAGGTTAGCCAAGCGTCTGTACGTTTCATTTTATCCCCCTTTTTTTTATATTGATATAAACCAGAAATCGCCCTCACCTTTGGCGGCTTCTTGCATATAAGTTCCTAATGCCATTACAATAGACACAGGGCCGTCTACTTTGTCCCCGCTCTTAGCCTTGTCTATTTTGATGTTGTCGGCTGGGTCTCTTCTTAAAAGTATGTTACCCATTTGCCAGCGAGTTACTGGGTTGTTGCCGTGTTTAAGGCGGCCGACCTTAATAAGCCGCTCGAGTTCCTTAGTCGGGGCGCTCATAGATACAAAGCCCTGGCCGAACGGGTAAAGCGTTAGCCCTTCGTTTTGTAGCTCAATAATTAACTGACTAGAGTTAAAACGGTCAAAAGCTATCTCTTTAATTTCGAACTGCTCGGCAAGGTCTAAAATGTCGGCCTTGATATAGTTGTAATCGGTTACGTTGCCTTCGGTTTCTATAATAAGCCCCTGACGCACCCAATCTCTAATATTTGCGCCCGCTGTGTCGTTTCTTTTCTTTACCGCCTCTTCGGGTAAGTAATAGCGAGTAATAACACTATCTACTTCGGGAAAGTACAAAGAGAAGGCGCAGAAGTCGCCCGTACTAGCAAGGTCAAGCCCGCCGTAACAATCTAGGCCCGCAAGGCTTGAGTAACTTAGCTCGGGCTGGTCTTTGCTCCAAACTGCGTCGCTTATCCAAGTTTGCGCCGTGTCAGTCCAGACGTTTAGCAGCTTGGTCTTAAATTCTACCTCTTTATGGGTTAGCTCCTTGGCTTCGTTCACGCTTTGCTCTAGTTTCTTAGGGTAAACAGAAACGCCCCAATTAGGGTTGGCTTTTGCCCAGGTTTTCGGGTCTGTCCAGTCGTCGCCAGGATCAAGCGAGTAAATAATAGTAAAAAGGCTGTCATCCTTAAGCGCCCCCTGCAAAACTTGCGAGCAGTATTGCCTGTGCTTATAGCAAGGCCCCTCGCGGTTAAAGCCTGCGGTGGTAATAGTAAAAAGAAGCGGCTGCCTCCTTGCGCCCATTGAGTTATAAATTACATTATATAGCTCATCGTTAGGATGCGCGTGGTATTCGTCAATTACGCAAAAGTGCGTATTTAGTCCGTCCTGCTTTCCAGGGTTCCATTCTAGAGGCTTAAAAAGGTTGTCGCCGTAAACTATACGCCTGTTATGTATTGAGTTTTGTATTACCAGCTCATCCTTTAGCCAGTCCTGCGCTTGACAAGCTCTGACGCTTTCGCCGAATACCATCATAGCTTGATCTAGCTTAGTAGCCGCAGAATAAACCTGCGCCCCTGCCTCTCCGTCGGCAAGTAAGCCGTAAAGCATTAAGGCGCTGGCAAAAGTGCTTTTCCCGTTTTTGCGAGGAACCTCTACATAAGCACGCGAAAACCTGCGAGCGCCGTCTTGACCTACAAAGCCGAAAAGGTTGGCAACTATAAAAACCTGCCAAGGCTCAAGGATAAACTTGCGGCCAGCGGCTTCGCCTGTTGTGTGCGTTAGGTTTTGGATAAACTCTAGCGCGTGGTCGGCCAATTCAGGTATAAAGCGAAACGTCTCTAAGTCAGCCAAGTAACGGGCGCACGCTTCTTTAACGAGTTGCCCCGCTACTATCTCGCCGCTAATTACCTGCTCGGCGTATTTATTCGCTATTGCTTGGCTGTTCGTCATTCGCCAGCTGCGCGGCTGTTATATCGGTTTCTTCAAACTTTACGGGCGCTGTGTTATTTGAGGCCCAGTAAATAAGAGCCTGCTGTGCTAGGTAAAGGTTGCGGTAAGTTTTGCCGTCTATGCTTTTGCCGTTAATAGTAAGCTCGTAGTGCGTGCCTACTTTGTCAACGCCTGGGGTTTTTGCTTTCTTTGCCATTTTATGCAATCTTAGGTTTCTGAGTTAAAATGCCGAGCTTTTTAATTGGCTCCTTCTTTTCGGGTTTCAAAGCCTGGCGAGCGTTAGGCGTTACACCAAACAGGCGGCCAATATCGCAGGCAGCCTTTAGGCTTTTGTGTTTAATAGTGTGCCAAGGGCTTAAGGTCGGCCCGTGTATGCCTTCCATTACTTCGCCGTGAATCTCGCATTGCTTGCAGGCGTGTTCGTAGTTTGCTAGCTCTTTGCAGTAGCTAGAAAGTAGATTTAAGTCAGTAGAGTAAAGCGCCCCGCTCTTGCGTAGCTCTTCGACTGTTACGCAGTAAATTTCGTAAGCCCTCCCTGTTAGTTCAATAGGCGGCTGCGGTAATTCGTTGGTTTTCTGTGCTTCCATTGTTAGATATGTATAAAAAAGAAGTTAGAGTCTTCTAACTTTCGGTTTTTTGTAGTTTTCTGCGGGTGTAAAGAAAAC